>SAMEA104404106__coassemble_1332_pt1 | contig 19043 bp, 12 predicted proteins | sample SAMEA104404106__metabat2_high_PE_075 | metagenome-assembled genome bin SAMEA104404106 (sample SAMEA104404106) | Balaenoptera acutorostrata
ATATATTTTGCTTTAACATATATTTTAAAATATAGTAACAACACGAATTACAATGTTTCTAAATATAATCGGTTAAATTTCAGAATAGCAATACAAGTAAAAAAAGTCAATGGAGTTTCCAAATTGTCGAAAAAAGTAGCATAAATATAGAAATTTGTCTGCGTTTTTGTCTTTATAGAGATAAGATGACTACATAAAATTTGTGAATTTATTTTTCTACTCCACTTTCAACTTCAAAGCCGCCGACAAAAACTATCTTTATTTTTGTTTTAGATTCTACGATTATCGTTCGTAAAATCTGCCGGATGATTTGATCGTCGTAGGCGAGTGGATGATTTTTCATGCCGTCGAGGATAGTGAAAATTTCTTGTAGCCGTGGAGTGGTATTTTCTCTGTTTTCACATTCTGCTTTGTAGACTTCGAGTTCGTTTTCTAACCGCCTTTTTTCGCTGATTAAGGCAGTCAGCTTCGGATCGGTCAAAACGGACGCTTGATTTTCAGCAGTCACGCTGCTTAAAATTCCCTTGAATTCTTTTTCAATTTGCTGAATTTGAAGCTGAAGTTCTATGCCTCCATCCGAATAGCATTCGCCGCAAAGTTTGGTTTCAATATGTCCTTTCAGAGTGAGCAAAACTTCGGGATTCATTTTTGCCGTTTGCATTATGGCATTCATAATCGCGGACTGTAATTTATCTTCATCCATTGTCGGAGATTCGTGGCAGTATTTTTTACCGAATTCTAAACGGCTGATGCACCGCCACACAATTTTCTTTTGTCCTTTTATTGTCCATGTGCATCGGCGGTATGGTGTTCCGCACTCGCCACAGACAAGCAAGTCTGTTAGAGCATATTTGCTTGAGTATTTCCCTAACGCCGTTTTCGTATTCTTTTGTCTTCGCTTTTTTATGCTTGAACGTCGCGACAATTCTTCCTGCACTCTGCCGAAGGTGATTTTGTCTATAATGGCAGGATGGTTGTTTTCTACATAGTACATAGGACGTTCACCATTGTTTTTGCGTACCTTTTTACTGATGAAGTTTTCTATATAGGTTTTGCCGAGAAGCGCGTCACCCTTGTATTTTTCATTTGTAAGTATAGAACGTATCCTTTCGGGTTGCCATTTTGTTTTGTTCATGGGTGTAGGTATCCCTTTTTCCGTTAAGGCATCGGCAATAGTTTTCATGCTCTTTCCTGCAAGGAATTCTCTATAAATATATTGTACAGTTTCGGCTTCTTCGGGTACAATTTCCGGTGTACCGTTAGCGCCCTTTCTATAACCGAAAAACGATGTTGTAAAGGAAACATTACCTGCCTTTGCGCTTTGCGCTTTGCTCCACGCTACGTTACTACTGATGTTTTCGCTTTCGGTTTGAGCGATGCAGCCGTATATGGTGATGTAAAATTCTGCACCGACATCTGTGCTGTGTAGATTCTGTTCCTCAAAGTACACATCTACATTCAGCTCTTTTAGAAGTCGAATATATTTGATACAGTCTAAAGTGTTTCTTGCAAATCTGGATATAGATTTTGTGATAATCATATCAATTTTGTGTCGGCGACAGTTGCGTATCATCTTATTAAATTCGTCACGATTTTTCGTACTTGTGCCAGAAATGCCCTTGTCTGCATATATGTCCACAAGTTGCCAGCCTATTTCTCTGTGTATTTTTTCGGTATAATATCTCTTTTGCACCTCGTAACTGTTGAGCTGTTCCTCTTGTTTAGTGGAAACCCGGCAGTATGCCGCTACTCTTTTTAGGTTCCCGAGTGGTATTCCATCGAGACTGTCTAGTCGTACGGTCGGTTCAATGACTCGGACGGTTTTCTTAGGCAATACTGCTGTTTGCGTCATTGCTTTGCTCCTTCCCGATTTCTTGCCCATTTATAAGGCATAGAGAAATTTCTGCGTTTTTGTAAAGGTGAATTTCGGAGATGATAACTTTAACTATATTTTTGTCGCATAAAGAAAGCGGTCTTGATTTGATGTGTACCCCAAAAGCTGGACACAGTTATAAATTTAAATAATATTACAAAAGGATGTTTCCCTGTATTTAACAGGGGGCATCCATTTTGTTTTGCTTTGAATCCTTTGGTTATTGTAATAGTAAATATAGTCGTCAACAGCCTTAGAAAACTGTTCAAAAGAAGCATATGTTTCTTCTTGACCATAAAACATTTCAGTTTTCATTCTACCGAAGAACGTTTCCATGATACAGTTGTCATAGCAATTGCCTTTTCTTGACATAGATTGTATAATACCGTGTTCTTTTAAAGTTTTTATGTAGTATTCGTGTTGATATTGCCAACCTTGATCTGAATGCATAACTATCCCCTTAACATTCGGAAACTTATCAAAAGCTTTATTAAGCATTCTGCTTACTTGTTCAAGGTTAGGGGATAAAGCCAAATCATATGCTATGATTTCATTTGAATACATATCTAAAATTGGTGATATGTAGCACTTTCCCCAAGATAAATTGAATTGGGAAACATCTGTAGTCCATTTTTGAAATGGTTTACATGCTTTAAAATCTCTGTTAATTATGTTATCAGCAGTTTTACCCACATTTCCTTGATAAGAATGGTATTTCTCTTTTGGCCTTTTAGCTTTAAGGTTCAGTTTGTTCATTATTCGCTGTACTCTCTTGTGGTTAACTTCGTAGCCTTGATTTAATAAATCTTGATAAACTCTCCTAACCCCATATCTTTGCTTGTGAAATTCAAAAATTTTCTGATTTTCACAAGCAATGCTTCGTTCCTTAAATCCACTTTATCCTTTTTACTTAGTTCGTAATAGTATGTAGATTTAGGCATATCCATGGCTTTTAAAAGATCATTTAACTGATGTCCTTCTTCCCTGAGTTCTTTGATGATCGCTGCTTTTTCGCCTTGAGACGCGCAGCTTGCTTTTGTTCTCTCAAGGCGATCTCTTTTTTTATGACTTCGTTCTCCGCCTTAATGTATGCAATTTCCGCTCTTAATCGGATCAATTCTTCTCTTTCTGATTCGCTAAGCGGCTTGGGCGAAATATCTTTCTTTTTCATTTTGGACTCCTTATTTGATCTGCCTCTTTTATCGCTTATGAGCCCATTATACCCCATAGTTTGATATTTGTGTACCCATTGATACAAAGTGCCTGTATTCATAGGTACAGTTTCTGCAACTTTTCTATATGATTCCCCTGCAATTACTTGAGAAATCAATTCTAATTTTTCTTCCGGTGTCCATTTGTGATTTTGATTTTTGTGCTTTAAGCTTTCGCTACCAGATGTGCTTTCTTGCTTTGACCATTCTCGTATTTTTTGATGAAAAGTTTTTTTAGAAACCCCATCAGGTGTTTCTGGATATTCTCCATTTCTATACATTTTAATACATTTCATTTTGTACTCATATGAGTATCGCATAAAAATACCCTCCTTACTGGGTGTCCAGTAAAGAGGGTACATATCACCCTGTGCTGTTTTTATCGTTTTGCGTTATAACCGATATTTGAGCCTCGCATCCCTCGGTTTACGGGAACACATCTCTCGGTTGTGCATTCAGCCTCATTAGAGCTTCACCTCCCCGTGGTTCTCACCGGGCCGTCCTCCCTTGTTACGACGGCTTACGGTGATTTTGCCGCTTCAACGCTCGACTTTAGGACCAGACGGAAGTATCATTATGCCCTCTGCTTGTTATCGCCCTCGACGCGTTTTGCCTCGCGTCGTCTGAATTCAAATTCAAGTGGCTTGCCGGTTTCAGCCGACAGCAGAAGGAAAGTAAAAGATGTGCTGCTATTTACTTTTCAAAGTACAAACGAAAGAAAAATATTTTCTCTCACTTGTATAGGGGAAGAAGTGGGCGCTTTAACAGCCTTAATGTATTAAACTTTTTAACTTTTTTCTTGTGTACTGTCTGCTGTTTTACATGGGTTTGATTTGCATATTCAGCTTCTGTCATTGTATCAAAATACAATGATTTAATCAGTTCTTGTTCTGTCGGTGTAAGTTGTGTTAGAGCCTTTTGCAAATTTTCCTTATTTATATTTTTTAAGGTGAGCTTGTCCGGTGTGTCCTCAGTGTTTATAAATTCTCTAAAGTTTTCATAAGCCTTTTCGTTTCCACCAATCAGTCCCGTAAATTGAATTTCGTGACCCAAAAATGCCTTGTTATTATCTTTAATATTCCAACCGGTTCTTTTGTAGCAGTTATATACCTCTTTGCTGACTTCTACAGCCTCTACTTTTTTCGTAAGCGTGTTGTATACTTTGAGTTCATATTTTTTGACATTTTATGTAATCTCCTTTAAATTTGATTTTTGTTTCAAAATTGAAAGAGATTACGGGTATTCGGCAATATAGCATTGCCACCAACGATATCTAAACATAAAAAGCCCTCACAGCCTGAAAGCTGAAAGGGCAGTAAACGCAAAGGGAACAGCAATAAGATAATTGTTTTTGACTTTGGTGCTGTATGTTGCTTTGCAGGGATATTTGTTTTTGAATTATAGCTAGAGTAACTGTTACCAATGTCTTTAGCTTTGCCTAAATAAAAAATAAAGCTATCTAATGTAAGCCCTAATTTGATGAGTAAAACTGGGAAATGGGTAGGGGATACAATATAGATAGCTTTATTTATTAATTTATTGCAAAGCTAAATTAGGAAGACTTTGCCGTGCGGAGTACTTTTATTTTTCCTGCTAAAAGTAAAACACTTTCTAAAATCAAGGACATGCAACACGGAGAAAATAATACACTAAATTTCAAAAAATAAGAAACAAATAGAAGTGCTGTTGAAAAAAATAAATAAATCCATGTTAATTTTCGAAAATGTTTTTTTTCAGAAACAGATAAAGGCTTTTCAGGAGTGTCAAGCGGACTAAGAAAAAAGATAAAACTTGCAGAATATAGGGAAAAGATCAATAGCCCAATTTGAATATCGTATAGCCTTGATAACTTGATAAGTCCTAAAGAAATTATAATAGATAGTGTTGATAACATTTCACATTGGGCTTCTGTTGATGCGTGATAACCTCCTGCATATTTTCTTAATAATTGAAAGACTAAAAAGAAAACAATACTTTCAATTAAAATATGAAATATACTTCCAATTAGAATTACAACTAAAAAATACAATGACTGAGAAAATAAAACAAAAAATCCGTATATATATAATTCTGCATCGTCTGAACTAAAATATCCTTTACTAAGAAGCTTTTTAACAAGTATTTCGGAAATGTGTTGTATCATTTGAATTTTTTGAATTTTTCAAGATCTTGAGGAGCTTTTGGTTGATAAACAGAAATACAAGTAGTACAGTTGGCATCATTTCGAATAGAGTGATGTACAATACCCTTTAATAATTTTTTTGCTATGGTTTTAGATGATTTCTTTTTCATAATATTACCTACTTTCTTTTTTTTTATAATAAATAAAAGAAAGTAATTAATCAATGCAATTTGCGTAACTGTACTTTTATTTAGTCCAAATGTATTGTTTTCTATATTTGTTGATATTTTTCTACTAAAAGTTTACGTTGAAATCTACTACAAGTAGAAAAGTCTATAAATAGATTGTGTTTTCGCTTTTTATAAAATGATAAAATCGTTTTGGTGATAATATGTTAGAACATAAAATAAATTTTATGGCTGTTGGCTATAAGATCAAACAACTTAGAAAAAAACAAGGATTAACCCAAGAACAGTTAGCGGAACAAATATCTGTATCGAGTAAATATATTTCAGCTATTGAAAACGGAAAACAAGTAAGTCTTTCTACTTTATTAAATTTAGCGGACGCATTAGATGTGACGTTAGATTATTTTCTCGTAGGTGTTATCAAGAGACAACCAATAGAACAAATTAATGAATATCTTCAACAATGTTCTTTAGATGATTTACCGATTATTGAAAGAATAGTGAAAATCTATGCAGAAAAAAATATGGAAGCAGAACATTATAAATTTACTGATAATAAATAATTAAACGTAAACAAATTGACATCTTTATGCAAATAACGTAAACTAATGAATGGAAATTCTATATTTTTATAGATATGATTGTTGGAAGTGATTTTTTGAACATAGCTATTTGTGATGATGAGATTCAGTATGTAAAACGACTTCAAACTGCAGTAATGGAATTTTTTGAACTAAAACATATTCAGCCCATTTTTTATACATATACAGATTCTTGCGAATTTTTAAATGAAAATATAAAATATGATCTTGTTTTTTTAGATATAGAAATGTCGAATATCAACGGCATACAAATTGGTAAAAAATTAAAAGAGGAATATCCTAATACAATAATTTTTATGGTTACAGCACATTCTAATTATTTAGATGATGCTATGGATTTTGGCGCTTTTCGATTCCTCTCTAAGCCGATTAATCTGACAAGACTTTATCGCTCTTTAGATTCGGCATTACAGCATATTGCAACACAGGAAATTCATCTGATTTGTAGCAATAAAGAATCTGTATGTATTTTGATGAATGATGTTATTTATTGTGAAGCTTATGAACGTAAAACCAAAATTGTAACCACAGGAGGTGCTTTTATCTCACAAGATAAATTATCTTTCTGGAAAAATAAATTAAATACTGTAAACTTTTATTCGCCGCACGCAAGTTATATCATTAATTTTAGATTTGTGAAGAGCTTTACAAGAAAAACCGTGACAATGCTCCTGCCGAAGGGTGAACAAATAATTTCCGTTGCACCGAGAAAACAACAGGAATTTAAAAAACGAATGTTTTTATATGCAGAAAGAGGTATATAAATGAGAAGCTTTTCTTTTGCAGTAACAATGTTGCTCCTATATATTTTCAATGCTTATATTATTTTTTGGTATGGTAAACATCTTTTCGATTATAAAAAAGACGGAACATTTGCTTTTGTACTTTGCTTACTCTGTAATTTGATTTTATGGGTATTTTTACTTGTTTTCTTTAATGAAATTTTAAATGTCATTATGGTTGTTCTGACGTCATTTATCATTTTTTATATAGCTTATCAAACAGATTTCAAACTTTCTTTTTTTCATGCAATTTTGTATATAACGATTATGTTTACAACGGAGTACATCGGAATATTTTTATTTACAAATGTTTTGCATTTGCAAGTGACACATTTTAAAACGAATGTGGCGTTATTTTTACAAGAAGCCCTTATTGGGAAAATCTTGCTTTTCCTTTTTTTAGCCTTTATTGTTTTTTGTTCAGAGAAAAAGGAAAATAGAAATAATGGTGGAAAAGTTTCTTTACTTTTAACGATTTTACCGGTTGCAACCTTTGTAATAACAGTTGTACTTCGATTACAAAGCGATACGGCAACCATAAAAGCCAATTGGTATTGTGTTTTAGCAGAACTTCTTTTAGTTTTGGCAAATTTCGTAACATTTGCAGTACATGAAAAAGCACTTTCTAATCAGAAGAAAATCTCTGAACTGCAAATGTTGGATCAAAAACAGACAATCAATATGGAATATCTGAACTTACTGGAAAGAAAAGATGAAGAAACACACATTTTTATTCATGATATAAAAAATAATTTAATTAATTTAAATGCTTTAAGCACAGAACAAAATGTAAAAGATTATATTACATCTATCTATCATGATGTTGCAGAAACTTCTATTAAAGTTAGAACAAAGAATAAATTATTAGATGTGATTTTAAATAAATATGATTTGCTGTGCAGAGAGAAAGAGATTTCGTTTGAAACGGAAATGACAAATGAAAATTTATCTTTTTTGGAGAATTTTGATCTGTCAGCCATAATGGATAATATATTAAGCAATGCGATTGAAAGTGCGTCTTTAACGAAAAAACCGTTTGTTTATCTAAGCTTGGAGCAGGATGAATTCTTTCACAAAATTATCTTACAAAATAGCTGTTTAAAGGCACCCAGAGCAAATGGCGAAAAGCTCATTACAAACAAACGAGATAAAGCAATACATGGCTACGGTATGAGAAGTGTGGAAAGGGCTGTTGAAAAATATAATGGACAACTTATGTGGGGTTATGAAACTGGCCATTTTAAAATCTCTATTCTGATTCCACGATAAAGCGAATTATAAAATAAAAAAAGAAGCACTGTATTTAGTGAAATAGTCAATACTTTGTAGACACAAAAATATATTAGGCTGCCAGCTCCAAACGATATGGTACTGGTGGCTTTTTATTTAATTTCCTTAGAGGCTTAATGTAATTGAAATAGGAAACAGTCTCGTCAACAACTTTATGTATGTCATCATATTTTTTGTATTGAAAGTGGGATGACATAACCTCTTTGAATCTTCCGAAGAAAGATTCAATCACTGTGTTATCTCTCAGCGTTCCAACTCTTGACATACTTTGAATAGCGTTGTATTTTTTAGCAGGTTGTAATAACCTGCGGATGAGTACTGGATACCCTGGTCGCTGTGCAAAAGGATCTGGGTTCCGGTACTTTTAGCCTTTTCTAGGATTCTTTTAGCGGGTTTCATCATAAGCAAATTATCAAATACATCGTCTAATTCGTAATTAATAATTTCATTGTTAAATAAATCAATATAGCAGGCTAAATAGTACTGCTTGTTTTTGTGTCTGGTGTATGTAACGTCTGTAACTATTTTCTGCATAGGTTTATTTGATTTTAAATCTCTATTTAAAATATTAGAAAATCTTCTATATTCAGCTCCTGCATAGGTAGCTGAATTTTTTTATTTTTCTTATGTATCCGTAAATGCCCAAACATTTCATAGATTTGAATACAGACAGATCACAGACAGATAACCCATACTTGTTAAGCAAGGTATCTGCTATATTTCTATAACCTTTTGACGGATAATAAGAATGTATATCCAACATAATGTAATCTAATTCTTGCTGGAACGTTTCATATGAATTTAAAGGCCCTTTTCTCTTTATCCACTTATAGAACCCAGAACGTGACACTTCATATATTTCACGCAGCTCTTTTACAGAATGATATTCATTTTCTTTCTCTATGCAAGCATAGATTTGTCTAATTACTTTCTTTTGGTATCGCCCCCCTTTCAGTTCTATTGATTTTTTAATCGTACAATATCGGAATCCTTTTTAAGCAGTTTTCTCTCAAGTGAAGCAACTTTGTATTCTATTTGCTCCATTGGTGTGAGTTCTTTCTTTTGGGTATATTTTACCAGTGGATTGCCAGGCTTTTGCTTATTTACCAATGCATCTTCTCCGCTTGCGAAGTATTGCTTTGTTCAATTAGCTATTTGAGTATTGTATATCCCGTCCCTCGTTGCAAATTCATCAATGATTCACCAGATAAATTTCTTAATACTAATGCAAGTTTTTCTTCTTTACTATTGCTTACATTATGTCCACCTTTAAGTCTTCCCATATATCTCAATTCCTTTTTCTTCATTTTAACATAAAAAAGACAGCAGATACTTTTTTGTGTCTACTATCTTTATATAATTTCAGTATTTAGCAGTTTTTTACTATAAAGTAAAAATTATAATTATGTCATAAATTTTTATAGTTGTGTAAAATATCTTCCTTTATTTTTGTAATAAACTAAAATAATATTAACATAACATAATATAATGTGATATTTCACATAATAAAATAGAGGTGATAAAAGCAGAGAGACTAAAGGGTTTAAACGAGAAAAGCTTAAAAACAAGAAGGGTGCAAAAATGAAAAAAGTGAGGAATTTATCAATAAAAATACTGGCTTGTTTTTTGTCGGCTTTAATGCTTATAAGCGTTGTGCCAATGACAGCATTTGCCACGGATTTTAAAAATCATCAAACATTAAACAATATTGAAACTGTTCCCGAAGAAAATTTCACCATTGAAAAAGAGATCATTGAAAAACGAACAGAAAACTCTAAAACATATTTATTGGAAGATGGTACATATTGCGAACTTGTATCCGCAGAACCCATTCATACATATTCCTATGGTGAATGGGAAGATGTGATAACCATTGAACAACCGGCAACTATTAACGCGGCAACAGAGCAAATTGCGAGTGCTCAGGCTACTTCTGCACAAGTAAGAGGAAATGTAGACGATGGATATGTTGTAGAAGATTCTTCTAAAGGTAATTTTCTTTGGCAAATTAATGATACAGGGGAAGTTACTTCTAATGTCGCTACTATTTCACAATCATCCATTGCAGTTATTAAGTGTAATATTCCGAAAAAAGATATATATCCAAAAACAGAAAGTACAATATCAGCATCTATTCAACTAGAGTGTAATCATGTTTTAACAGAAAACAGCGTTGCTATTTCTCCTATCTATACAACATGGGCGGGAGAAACTCCTACTTTAGCTGATATTGAAATGGAATTGGAAAATCCTATTATTGATTATAATACTTTTGCAAATTCTGGAAGACAACTCTGGGATATTACTAGTGAATATTTAAAATGGGAAAATGGTTTGACATCCAATAATGGCATGCTTTTATTATATGATAGGACTCCAGTAACACTTAGAAATCCCATTTTAAAAAGGCACTATCGTATTATTGATGATAATGATTCAGGTTTTACATATCATAATGTGGATATGGGAAGAGCTGGTACGCTTTATATTAATGACTATACAAATATTCCATATTTAGAACGAAATGAGTTATCTGTTGATGGAAATATTTTGCCAGTCTTTCTTTCTCGTTTTATCACAGGATTAGATAATGATTCTTTTGGGGCAGGTGGACGTTGGAATTACGAAAGCTCGCTTGCAAAAAGCGCAGATACCTTTATTTGGAATTTATTTAATGGCTCTTCTGCAAGATTCCAAAGAGCAAATAATACAAGCGATCCTAATATAGTTATGAATGACAACGAGGGACGAGAAAAATGGGTAGAATATACCTATAATAAGCAAGGCTATACCCTTTGGGTTGATGTAGATGCAACTCGTGAGGGCAATTACTCAAACAATCGTATTACAGATGATGCTGGTAATATTTATACTTTTACATATTACGGGAAGCTTTCGTCAGTTATCAGTGCCAACAATGCAAGCGACACTTTACAAATTAATTATGAAGGAGAAACAATTCAAAGCATTGTAGACGGTATGGGCCGGAAATATAAATTCACCTATGATTTTATTAATAATTTTGATGTTGTTAGTAAAGTAGGTGTATATACCTCTTCTACAAATGCTGCAGGTGAATCGGTGGATTTGCCTATTCAAATTGTAACTGCACAAACAGATAGTCAAGGCAATCCTGTATCCAAAAACCTGGAAATTGTTTACCAAAATCAGATTATCCATAATAGAATTTGTCTTACTAAGGCTACTTATGCAGATGGCAAGAGTGTAGAATATTCATATGATGATTTAGGAAGGCTTAAAAGCATTAAAAACATTGATGGTAGCCTTCTAGAACTTTCATATGCTGTTTCAGCTATTGATATCGGCAATGATACACTGCCTGTAAAAGCACTGAGGATTTCTAGTTATGCAAAGAAAAATTTGGATAAGAACGGTACCTATGTTGTGGACTTTAATGTGAATATAGAATCACCGAGTACATATCATAAAATCTTTAAACAAACGAATAACCAAGGAACAGAAGTTTTCTCGGAGACAATACAGTTTAATCGCAACTTAGATTTACTGTATAAGACAGATTCTATCGGCAACCAATATTTTGCGGATTATGATGATAGTCACAATTTAATTTCGCTGATAATTTCTCCTGAAGTATCAGAAAACATTGTAACTAACAGTGAATTAGACAACGGATTCGGTTTTAAATGTCCTAAGAATTGGAGGCGAGGACCTAATTTAGGAAATAATGATGTTTTAGTACAGTCGGATAAAACTGGAAATTATTATGTACATTATAAAAACAGTTCGGTTAAATCAATATATATTGAACAGGAGATTACTTCCTATCAAGGTCTTGATGGAACAACAAAACAATTTAGTGGTAAAGCTGGAGACAAATATGTTCTTTCTGCTTGGGGAAAAGGAACGGCAACGCTTCCAAAAGAAAACCATTTTTGGGGAATTAGAATTTTAGCTGAAACAACAGACGGAGAATTAAAGCAAATTCATCAAATGACATTTGATACTTCTTTATGGGATGTTGCTCAAACTCGCTATACAGCTTTTGCTTTGCCATTTGATACTACAAAAATTAGAATACAGTTATTGTCCAATCATCAATTAGGTGAGGTTAATTTTGATAAAGTTTATTTATACAAAGCAGATGATGTGTATGTGGCAACCGTAGACGATACATCGGAGCCTTCTTCTCCCAATCCTGCTCAAGATATGGAGCCTGCAAATGATATACATGGAAATCCTACAATAACAGGTAAAAAGACCGCTTGTGAAAAAATATTTTCACAAGACTCTTATTCAGAAGACGGACAATATCTTCTTTCGCATACAGATGAAAATAAAGTGCAGACATCTTATGAGTATACTATAAGCAACGGTTTGCTAAATTCTAAAACTGTAGCAAATGATACAAAAATTAATTATGGCTATGATGCCATGGGTGCTTTAATCTCAGTTTCTCAAACCGTAACAAATGCATTAAATGCTGAACCTGTTAAGATGCAAACAGATTATGCCTATGAAAATGATCGTATATCTTCGATAACACATAATGGATTTTCTTATAATTATACTTATGACGTATATGGCAATGTAAATAGTATCAGCGTAAATGATAGCCCGTTAGTAAATTATTCTTATAAAGATGATTATGGAAGAAATATTGACACTATTACATATGCAAACGGGTTTGAAATTCACTATATGTATGATATGAAAGGAAATATTCTTTCAATTGCATATAATGAAAATACAACTCCAACTTATGAGTATACTTATGATGTTTACGGGGAAGTAAGTACATGTATCGATCATAGAAACAATACTGTGACTTCCTTTAAAAAGGACATTGATGGCGTACAGTATCAAGAAGTTATGCAGGATTTAGTAACTGGCAATATCCTTTATGGTATAACTGAATCGCAAAACGGAGCTTATACCAAATCATTATTCGGTAAAAATTATACAATTAAACCGATTATTAATTATGATATTGACGGTATGAAACATACAGAACAGACTATTGACACCATGGTGTTTAGTGAACCGGGATCAATCAAAAATTACAACACTCGCGATGAATTTGAAAGATTGAAAACAGATGCAATGGATGTATATACTTCATCTGGAAACATTCAAGATCTAACGGACACTACACTTACTGTTAAAAATGAATATACATATAAGACGAGTGCTGCAGATGCATCCGGTCTCGCAAGAACTACTAATCTCATTGACACTTTTGCTTCTTCAGTTATTTTGCATGGTAAAACAAAAGGTGCTGATTACGAGAAAGTATATGAGTCACATGCATATAAATATGATTATGACGTGGCAGGAAGAATAATCAAAGTATATATGAAAAATGTGAATTCATTGATGGAATACACGCCAGTTATTGCGTATGAATATGATGATGCTGGCCAACTTATAATGGAAATAAATTCTTTAGTTGGTAGTGTATGTACATATGCTTATGATGCTGGTGGTAATCGTATAGAAAAAAATACATATGGGAATGCCGATGTATTAGAAACTTTAGATGTAGTAAATCTTGGAGTGCCCACGGAAACAGTTTCATATGGATATGATAGTGCATGGAAAGACAAATTAGTAAGTTATAATGGAAAAGACCTACAGTATGATGAACTCGGAAATCCCCTCTCTTATATCGGTACTAATATGTCCAGTGAACCTGTCGAAATGAATTTAGAGTGGGAAGGTCGCTTTTTAAAGGCAGCAAGTTCTCTTGATGGAAGCAGTCGTTACGAATATACTTATAACGAAAATGCTTTAAGAACATCTAAACGTATTTTCTCTAAGAAAACTTTGACAAAAGCTGAAACAGATTCCTCAACGGGAACCATTACTAATGTTCAAGTAGAACAATTAGTTTTACAAGGAGAAATGGAGTATTATTGGTCTGGGGATACATTGATGGGCTATAGATATACTCCTTTTGAAGTTGTTACAGATAAAGATAATCATGCCCAATTTGACCAAGGTGGAAATGTTATTTTGCGACCCAGTAGTTCAGTTGAGATTACACCTTTGTATAACGAACAAAATGAAATATTAGGTGTAAATGCTATTGGTGTGCAAGATGGTAAAACTCAAAGCTATGAATTCTATTTTGTGAAAGATGGTCAAGGGAATATTATCAGTATTTGTAGCAATGATGGTACATATCAAATTGATTTTGCCTATGATGCCTTTGGAAATGTAAGCCTGAATATGACTGGCAAACAAATTGACGATTTAAATGCAATGATTCAAAATGCAAATAGCACTTTTGAAAAAATTATGGCATCTATAGGTGCTTCTATAGCTATTGCTGCATTGGTCAGCGTAACTTTTACCTGTGTACAGAGCTCATATCGTAGCTATCTTTTTGATGCAGAAACAGGACTTTATTACTGTCAAAGTCGCTACTATTCACCTGCATGGGGACGTTTTATCAATTTGGATGATACTGGGATTTTAGAAGTTACAAAAGGAGAGCCTCTGGGAGCAAATTTATTTGCATATTGTAATAATGATCCAGTAAACTATATTGATATGAATGGCTATTATTATATATCCTTACGGGATTTAAGCCGGGTTTTTTTAGCTATAGGAATGAATCCTATTGGAGCAACTTTAATCTATGTTGGCATAGCTAGATTAAGTGCGATGCTAAAAGTTAAGTTCTCATTATTTGTTGCAAGAATTAGTTGGTTCTGGGGTACAGCTATAAAATGGATATTTAGAACAGCGGCTTTAGCAGTGGGATTACCCTTAATGCACCAATTAGCAACAGCTGTAATAGATTGTTTACTGCAAGGTCGACGAGGAATTAAGTTCGGATTAAAAATAACACGAAAGGGTGTTCCTTATGGGTTTAACATATATGCACGATAAAATAACAAACGAAAAAGTTTCGCTTTATTCTCTTATTGTTGCCTCCTCTATATTTATTCCGTATCAGACAGACTGGGTTATTTGGAATACTATTACAGAAATTTCGTTTATTGTAGTTGGTATTTTATCAAGCGTTTCTACGATTTATCGCTATATCAAACGTAAAAACAAGAAAGCGGAATATCTTGTGCTTTCTATTTTTGAATGTATTGGCATTTTTTTGTATGTTGCAGCTTATATTATTTTTTATAAACATTTTATGACAAATGGGATTAATCTTTTGTTTGGATTTTTTTCTATTCTGTTTCTGATTCCTTTCGTTTTTGAAATAGTGATAAATGCAAAACCATAATTTTCGATTGAGTAGAGATTTTTATGCGTATAAAGTTAAAATTGCTTGTATCTGTTTTTCTGCATGTGATATACAGGTTGTTTTCGGATGACCAATCGCCCAGTGAAATTTAAAATAACGGAAAAGAAACTATTTACACATTTGAAACAGAAATCGGAGAGCATGTTTTAATATTGGATAGTATTTCGTTGGAAAAATAAACTTGGAAAATAGTATTTTTTTCTATCCGCTTCGCTTCTAAATCGAATATTCAATCATTTGCTTGCTTTCCAATACGATCTAACTTGCTTTAGTGTAAGTTAGATCGTATTTATCAGGACACAGAATTAAAAATCGTTTGAAAAACGAATCCTTACAACACTTTTCTCAACACAAAAGCTAACTATTTCTATCCCTTGTATTGAAAGTGCAAATATAAAAACTACAAAAAAGAGTTTTCTATGCTTTACAATGCACAACTGAAAAAGAAGTTTTATTTATCCCAGATAGTTCTTTGAACAGTTTATTCTCTTTTGTTAATGACTTCTCTCTGTGGCTTTGGTATCTACGCTGTTATACATTTGAGAATTAGTACATAGTTGGCGGGATTTGACAAAATATCCGCATTGTTTTTAGGTGTTTTACCACCGCTCATTTTAACTTTGTTTTCTTATGTTTTCTGTCTTGTAAATCTTATCAAGCAATATAAAAATGATTTTTTATGTAAATGAGAAAACATAAAGGAGAACTTGCTTTTAGCAAAATAGGAGGCATTTTTATGAAACGGTTTCTAAGTATTTTATTGTCAACACTCTTTGTGATGTCTGTTCTTGTGGTTGGCTTTACAGCTTCAGCAGTAGAAGCAAAAGCGAAAAAAGGTACAGAGAACTTTATAAAAGGTATTGTCGAGCTTTCTAGAGAATACGATGCCAATAAAGAATTTGTATTGTCCGAAGAAAGACCGACGATTTTTTTGACTGAAAATGCCTCCGAAAGCTATTCTTTTCTCGATTTCCAAACTGCACGTTTAATTGTCCGTGCAAATGGAAATTTTAATATATACGGTGCGAAAGAACATATCAGCGGTTTTGAGGACTTCCACATTCTTCAGTATGGAAGCCCCGAAACTGCACAGGAAGCCTATGAGAAACTTTTAAAATCTTCCAATGTTCAAGAAGTTACACCTGATGCGGTTGTCTCTCCTTTACAGGGTGATACCATGGTAAAAACAGCAGAACTTCCTAAAAAAGGGGAACACCTTTGCCCTTGGAGCTGTGACAGAACACAGTCAAACTATGCTCTTGATTATTTAAAAGAACATAATCTCCCCATGCAGGAGGTTGTTGTCGCTGTCATTGATGACGGTGTATATTATGATAATGAATTTATCAAAGATCGTATGATCCGTACACATTTTAATTCTAGCGATAGCGGTAATAAAAACGATGAATATGCAACACGAGAAGGGCATGGCACAGCGGTTTGCAGTGTTATTGTAGATAACACAACCGATAATGTTAAAACAGCTGCCTATAAAGTCTTAAACAATAAAGGTATGGCAACTATGGCACAAATTGCATCGGCAATTTTGAAAGCTACTGAAGATGAAGTAGATGTTATCAATATGAGTTTAGGCTATTTCGATGATTCAAAACTAACAGTTCAAGCTATTTTAAAAGCCTATGAACAAAACATTCCTGTTTTTACAGCTACTGGTAATGAAGCGAGTACAGCTTATCATTTTGTACCTGCGAATATACCTGAATGTATTACGGCAACCTCTGCCGACAGTAATAACATTATTTCTGAATTTTCAAATGTAACTATGTTTGCTGATGTTTCTGCCCCCGGTGAAGATATAACGGTGGCGTTAAAACCGAATGAATATGCAGTGTGGAGTGGTACTTCTTTTTCTGCTCCATGTACAGCGGCTCTTGGTGCACTTATAAAATCAATAGAACCGAATATTACTGTAGATACGTTGGCAAAAAGAATTAAAGATACTGCAGCTCCTGTAAAAGAAACTGAAAAGTTTTCAGACGGTATTATCTCCTCATTTGTAGGAAAAGGTTTAATCCAGTTCGCAGATGCATTGGAAATTCCTGCTTTACCGAAACTTAAAATAAATTTGGAAACAAAGCCGTATCTCGGAACACAAAACTGTGTATTTTCTTGCACAGATAATGCAACTAAAATTCTCTATACCATAGATGGCACCTATCCGGCAAAAGATAATCCAAATGCTATGCAGTACACAGAAGCCATTGAAATGACAGAACGCCAACATATTCGTGCTGTAGCCTTGCATGAAGATAAATATTATAGTCGAGAAATCGAAGTTAGACCCCATATTCAATATGTGGGTGACGAGAAAGATTTTGAAATTACTCCGGATGGGGTTATTACAGCTTACCATGGTAAGCTTCGAGATTTGATTGTTCCAAAAACCATAAACGGTATAGTAGTTACAGGTATAACGGAAAATGTTTTTGGTGGACTAATCGGTTTGACTTTACCCGACACCGTAAAAGAAATTCCTAAAAATGCTTTCTTTAAGGATAGCTCCTTGGAGTATATTCGGGCAGATGGTGTGGAAAGCATTGGGAATGGTGCGTTTGAAAAAGCCATAAATTTATTGTATATCGAATTTCCAAATGTAAAGAAAATTGGAGAATATAGTTTTGCTCACACGGAAAGTTTGAAAAAAGGAGATTTTCCCAAAGCTACATCCATAGGTAGAAATGCGTTTGAGAATTCATCTATAATAGAAATTTATGCACCACAAGTAAAAGCAATAGGAAGAGCAATTTTTAAAAACACGCCTTTAGAATATGCTGATTTATCTTCTTGTGACGAAATTTCTTGCTGTTCTATAGAACAGCATAAACAATTTGCAGGCGAATTTGCTTCGGCTGTACACTTGATTTCTTTGAAAATGCCAAATATTAAGGAGCTATATGCCTCTTCTCTTAAAGATACCCCAATCCAAGAAGCCGTATATCCTTTTTTAGAGAGTATAGGTACAAAAGCATTTTATGGATGTAATTGTTTAGAAAAAATAGATATGCCTTTGCTCGCATCTATTCCTAAAGAAAGTTTTTCTGGAGATAGTTATGCGTCTGGACTTGTTCCTTCTGCCCAATCAAGAAAATACTATTTCCCTTCTGTCGCCACAATCGGTACAAATGTATTTGGTAAGTATGATACGGAATACATTGAATTTTCAAATCTTAAAACGGCGAACAGTTTACCGCAAACAGAGGGCTGTGTTGTTGTAATGCCCTCCACCTTTGAAAGCTGTGCGGAAGACACCAAAGGCAGAAATTACAAAGTATATGGTACAAGCGGCACAACCGCCGAAACATGGGCGAAAGAAAACGGACATGCGTTTATAGCTGTTTCACAAGATACGGCAATCTTAGAGGATGTACAAGCACAATATACATATAAAGACGAAATCCTTACTATGGAGGTTGCAGGATTTCACAAGACCTATCAATGGTACGGCAGCTTAACCTCCGACGGTACAAACGGTACGCCCATAGATGATGCAACCGAAAAGGAATTTAAACCCAGTGAACACAAAGCCTATCCGTATTATTACTGCGTTGTAACCAGTACGGATGAAGGTTTTGAACCTATCGAAATTCATACAGGCATATGTACAAATCGAGTGGATAAAGCAGACTATTCAGCTGTTAAAACTGCAATAGGAAAAATCCCAAAAGATTTGAATCTTTACACAGAAGATTCCGTTAAAGCTTTGAA
>SAMEA104404106__coassemble_1406_pt1 | contig 18244 bp, 17 predicted proteins | sample SAMEA104404106__metabat2_high_PE_075 | metagenome-assembled genome bin SAMEA104404106 (sample SAMEA104404106) | Balaenoptera acutorostrata
ATCTTAACGGCGAGTGTTGATTTAGCGGTACGTGGAAAAAGAACCGATAATTCCATCGATGAAGCCCATCAGGCGATTGCCCTTGCACCGGAACATGTTTTTATTTGTTTAGGAATGAATGATTTAATTTTTGTACGTGGAAATGAAAAACAGTTTATAGCGCAATATAAAGAATTGATTCAAGTTTTAAAAAAGGGATTACCGGATGCTAAAATTTATGTCAATTCTATTTTACCGATGACCGATGTTGGTTATAAACAGACCAAACATAATAAAAAGGATAAGGTATTTAATCGTGAGATTGAAAAGATGTGTGAAGAAATGGATCTTGTGTACATTGATAATGATGAAATCATAGAACCAGATCCAAAAAATTATGAAGCTGATGGGATTCATCCAACCTATCCATTTTATCCAATGTGGTTAGATTATATGGCATCCTTTGCGAATATATAGGGAGGGTGGACAATGAAAAAAATTTCTATGGCATTAGTTATTGCAGTTATTTGTTTTTTACTTGCTTCACCATTTCTGTTTGTGCTTAAGGATGTTGCGTTTACGGATATGACAACCTGTGTACAAGAACATGTTGATAAAGCGATGTATCAGCGTTTGGATGATAAAGATATTAAAAAGTATTATGGATTATCCAAACGTGACTATGATTCTGCCTTGGTGTATAAGCACCATTCGGCAATGGAAGCAGAGGAAATTGCGATTTTCTATGTGGAAGATGAGGATCATCGTCAAGTAGTGTTACAAGCATTAAAACGTCGTAAGGATGATAAGTTATTGCGATTTAAGGGATATGCCCAACCACAGTATGATCGTTGTAAACAAGGAATCATTCTTGAAAAGAAGCAATATATCATGTTGATCATCGATGAAAATCAGGATGCACTGATGGATGATATCAACGCGTTATTTTAAAAGGAGGTAAAGAGAATGGCATTTCAAAATTTACCGTTTCTTTTTCTATTTTTACCCTTGTTTTTCTGTATTTATCAATTACTACCTTCCTTTCGTAAAGAAGTTGTATTGCTTGGTAGTTTGTTGTTTTATGCGTGGGGAGAACCAACCGGCATTCTCGTTTTAGTATGTTTAACACTGGTTACCTATTGGTTTGTGAAATGGATGGACGCAGAAGAAGGGAAAACAAGAACAACAACGATGTGGTTTCTTGTTTTTGTGAATGTGTTTTCACTGTTTTATTATAAATATTATGGAACTGTTTTAGATGGATTTGCATCTTGGATTGGTTTACCACCCTATACCAAACCGACCATGATGCCACTAGGTATTTCCTTTTATGTATTCTCCTTATTATCCTATGTGTTTGATGTTTATCGAAAGAAAATTAACCATGAACATCACTTTTTAACCTTTGCATTGTATGTGTCCTTTTTCCCAAAGGTGATCATGGGACCAATTATGCGCTATCAAGAGTTTAAAGAACAATTACATTTTACGCGTATTACGATGCATCGCATGGATGTGGGTATGCAGCAGTTTGTGGTTGGTCTATTTGAAAAGGTGGTACTGGCAAATCAATTGGGTGTGGTTTGGCAACAGGTACAAGGAACAAGCAGTATGGCCTCTGCATGGCTTGGAATCATCGCATATACATTACAGTTATATTTTGATTTTCAAGGATACACGCAGATGGCAATGGGAATTTCTAGCATCTTAGGTATTCGTATGCCGGAAAACTTTCATTATTCTTATGTCGCAAGATCGATTACGGATTTTTGGAGACGTTGGCATAAGACCTTGTCTTTTTGGTTTAAGGATTATGTCTATATCCCATTAGGTGGTAATCGTAAAGGTCCATGGATTCAAATACGAAATTTATTAATCGTTTGGTTATTAACGGGTATTTGGCATGGGGCAAATGTGACCTTTATTATTTGGGGACTTTATTATGGCGTGTTATTGATCATTGAAAAATATTGGTTTTCGAATATCCAAAAACGATTGCCGAAGGTATTGAATTGGCTTTTGACCTTATTGATCGTGATGATTGGATGGGTCTTCTTTGCAAGCCCAGATTTATCAAGCGCGTTACACTATCTATCCGTTATGTTTACAGGTAGTCTTGGATTTGATGTGATTGGAAAAGAAATGTTAGTTAATACATGGTGGATTTTACTATTTGCTCTTCTTGCTTCTATTCGTATTATTGCCTTTATTTGGCTACAAGTAAAAGAAACATTTACATCTTATTTACCAATGATACAGTTTGTTGGTACAATCGCTATTTGGCTGATGGTCTTTATGTACAGCATGTCCGATAGTATGCAAGCATTTTTATATTTTAAATTTTAAACAAGGAAAGAAAGGAGTGATCGTATGAAGCAAAAGATAGGAAAGTATACAGTAGGTCTTACAAGTATTTTCATGGTGTTAGGTTTTCTTGTGTTTCATGTAGGAATGTCTGATCGACAAGTATCCGCTCTAGAACAGCGTAATCTTCAACAAATCCCTGAATTTTCTTTTGAAAAACTTTCTAATCAAGAGTATCAATCCAATTGGCAATCGTATTTACAAGATCAATTTCCATGGCGAGATCAGTTGTTTCAGGCAAAGGTAAGTTTGGAACATAAGCTTGGTAAACAGCATTTTTCGGATGTTTGGATTGGCGAAGATGATATGTTGTTTCAAGAACCAACTAAACTAACGAAAGAACAGTATGATGCGCATCTAAACACGATGAAGACAATCGCAAAGAATTATCCAAAACTGGATATTCGTTGCATGCTTGTTTCAAATAAAGCGAGTATATATCCAGAAAAGCTACCAGAATTATTGTCTTATCCAGATCAAGAAGCATGGGTCCAATCATTTTATAAAGATGTAAAAAACTATGATATTGAAGGTATCGATGTTACTTCTATCTTACAAAAGCATAAGGATGAAAAGATGTATTATACAACCGATCATCATTGGACAACGAAGGCTGCCTATTATGCGGCAAAGGAGTATCTACAAAAGGCTGTGAAAAAACCTGAAGAAGACCATTATCAAGACTATGTTGTTTCGGATGACTTCATTGGTTCTTTGGCAAAGCGAAGTGGTTATATCAGTGATGAAAGAGATGTTGTAACAATCGCGGCGAATCAAGATTCTTCCTTTTCCTATGTTGTAACCTATGTGGAAGAACAACAGAAGAAACCAACGGTGTTTGATTCCCAAAAGGCGATGTCAGAAAATCCATATGAAGTATTCTTTGGTGGAAACCATGCAAGAATTGATATTGATACAACGAGTACACATAAAAAGAGCTTACTCGTTTTAAAGGATTCTTTTGCGAATGCACTTCTTCCTTATCTACTAACCAATTATAGTAAAATCACGGTTGTAGATCCTAGATATTATAATGATGATATTGAGGCATTGATCAAGGAAAGAAAGATAACCGATGTGTTGTGTTTGTATAATGTAAATACCTTTTTCTCTGATACTTCCTTAGAAGATTTATTTGAATAAAAAAATGCAAACGTTTTATGGTTTGCATTTTTTCTTTTGTTCAAAATAGCTAGTTACAAGATTGGTGAATATTTCCATCTGTGGAGTTACCCATTTTCCCTTATGATGAAGGAGCTGATGATACATCTTGGTTGGTTTTAAGTCCGTACGCAGTTGCATCAATCGTTTTTCCTTCAATAATTCTTGTACGGTGAATAACGGTAAAAAGGAGACACCCATTCCTTTTTTTAATAAATTGATGATGGTTTCGGTGTTTCCTATTTCTAGGATGGGACGGATTTCAATCCCTTTTTCGGCTAACATTTTTTCTAAGACAAATCGATAGGCCGCATTGGCTTCGGTCAATAGAAAGGGTTGTTTGCATAATTGTTTGATGGGAAGACATTGGCTCTGATCAAATGATTCGTTATACAAGGTTAAAAAGATGACTTCTTCTGGTTGTTTTACATCACAGATCAAATCTGAACGATAAAGCGGTTCATCAAAGGTGAAGACAAAATCTAATTCATGACTGCATAGCTGATTGATCAAATCCGTTGTCGTACCCGAACGGACAATGACTTCTACCTCTGGGCAGACACGATAGAAGTCAAGCAATAAGGATGGTAATAAACCGGTACAAATGGATTCTACACCACCAATGCGTAAGATTCCTTTAATTTTTTCTTCTCCTTGAGAAAAGGCGAGAGCTTTATTGGTAGATTTTAAGATATCATTCGCATAGGGAATAAAGGCTGCACCCTTTTCGGTAAGATAGACGTGTTTGCCAATTCGCTCAAAGAGTTTCACACCTAACTCTTTTTCTAATTTTTGTATTTGAACGGTAATTGCGGATTGACTATAGCCGGTTTGTTGCGCTGTTTTTGAGATGTTTTGTGTGGTGGCAACTTTTAAAAATGTCTCGATTGTTTGAAAATCCATGGTACCTCCTATATGAATAAAAGTAATGAATATTATTATTTATATGAATTTTACATATATATGAATTCAGTATAAAATAGGTATGGTAAAAAAGCAAGTTAGGAGTGTTTTTATATGAAAGGTAAAGAGTTTATTTTAAATAGTCAGCAGTTAGAAGAAGCTGTTATGGATTTTGTTCATGACTTTTGTGAACAAAAACACCAAATACATACACAACCCGTTATTCAGGAAGCGGATGAATCACAGTTACAGAAGATTCGTGAAATTGGCATTCCAGAAAAAGGTAGACCGGTTGAAGAAGTTGTTCGTGAGATGGAACAAGAGATTTTCCGTTTCTGTGGAGACAACAACCATCCACGTTTCTTTGGTTTTGTGCCAGGCCCTGCATCATGCGTTTCATGGTTAGGTGATATTATGACTTCTGCCTACAATATTCATGCGGGTGGAAATAAATTAGCACCTACCGTTAACTGTGTGGAACAACAGGTCATTCGCTGGATGGCAGATCATGCAGGCTTTGGTCCTAAAGCAGGTGGAATTTTTGTCAGTGGTGGTTCCATGGCAAACATTACCGCTTTAACTGCTGCACGTGATAAAAAATTAAATGAAGATACGCTACATCTAGGAGTTGCCTATGTATCGGATCAAACGCATAGTTCCGTTGCGAAGGGATTACGTGTAATTGGAATTACGGATAGTCGTATTCGTAAAATTGAAACAGATGAGCAATTCCGAATTAAAACCGATGCATTAGAAGCGGCAATTCAAAAGGATTTAGAAGATGGATTCATTCCATTTACGGTGATTGGCACAGGTGGTACAACCAATACGGGTGCTGTGGATCCATTAGAAGAACTTGCGGCAATCTGTAAAAAATACGAATTATGGTTCCATGTAGATGGCGCAATCGGTGGTTCTGTATTGTTAAGCGAACAACATCATGATTTATTAAAGGGTGTTGAATTGGCCGATAGTTTAAGCTGGGATGCACATAAGTGGTTGTTTCAAACATATGGTTGTGCCGTTGTTTTAGTTCAAAATGTAAAGGATTTATATCATAGCTTCCATGTAAGTCCAGAATATTTACAGGATTTAGAAGAAGACAATGATTATTTGAATATGTATGATATTGGTATTGAATTAACACGTCCTGCTCGTGGTTTAAAACTTTGGTTAACGCTACAAGTTTTAGGTACGGAATTGATGAGCTCAGCCATTGATCGAGGCTTTTTACAGGCACAATGGCTACAAGACTATGTCACTCGTTTGCAGGATTGGGAAATTGTATCCAATGCACAGATGGCTATGGTAAACTTCCACTATGCACCAAATGATCTTACCGAAGAACAAAAAGATTGGATCAACGAACGCATTTCTCAACGTTTAAATGAAAGTGGCTATGCGGCAATCTTTACAACAAAATTAAATGGGAAAACCGTATTGCGCTTCTGTGGTATCCATCCAGAAACGACAAAGGAAGATATTTTAACAACCATCAATATGTTAAATAAATATGCATTAGAAGCACATGGTGAAGTCTTTAGTAAAGAACGATAAAAAAATGTCCAGACGGACATTTTTTTATGATGCTAAGAATTTTTTATGCATGATGAGATCGTAGAGTTCATAGAAACAAACCGCAAACAGAATGCCAGCTAATGTATGAGCAATTCGTAATAGGATTGTATTGCCGATGCCATAAATACCTGCAACTAATAATAGAGCACCTAAACAATTCAATGCGGTTTTATATTTATATTCGGTACAGAATCCTAAAAGGAAGCCACCAAAAGGACCGATTAACCAATGCATGGATAACGGAAGTGTCGTATAGATCATATAGAATAAAATACATCCAAGAATGACACCGATGAATCGTTGATAGAACTTTTCGTGAAGATTGGATTTTTCACGATGATCGGATAATAAGGAACCACAAGCAAATCCTGCCCACATGAATTTTTCGATATCGAAGATGACTCCGAAAAATAAAATTAAACTAACACCTAAGGCAAGACGAATCTGCCATTGATGCTTATGACTATAAAGGGTGAATTCCTGTAGCTTATCGTGAAAACGGATGCCGATGTGTTTATGTTTGTGTTTAAAGTAAAAGATGGTACCACAGACTACTAAACCAACACACATCATTAAGAAGCGATCATAGAAGACACTTCCAGATACAGGGTTACCTGCTAGAAAAATATAGGCAAAGCTAAACAAACCACCATTTCCCATATCTGGATTATCACAGGTAATTAATAGAATGATAAAGATGGAAACAAAGTTTATGATCAAACCAAAGATGGCAGGAACATAATATGAAATAACTGGTGATATCAATAATAAGAAGAATACGATAGCTAAATTAAACAGCGCATCTTCAATACAATAACCAAAATCAACGAAACGCACACCAAGTAAAATACAGAAAACAGAAACGGCCATGGCACTGTTTTCAGAACCGAAGATATTGGATAATGGGGCGATGAATAAAATTGCGAATATCACAATTAAAATAGAACGAACTATCATCCCTAGACGAAGTTTACGTTTCTCTTTTCTATTTGTAGTAGAGCGGATCATTTGTTTGATCGCATTCGGATTGTTTTGTAAAATATCATAAAAACGCATGAACAAACCTTCTTTCTAAAAATAAAACACGTAGATAATAATATAAAAAAATACGAAAATAATCAATGACTTTTTGTATAAGTATACAATGAACATAAATTTGTCTCTTATTCTGGATAGGAAAGGTGTATTGTTACATTGACTCGTACTGAAAAGTAGGATAAGATTATACTATCGTGTAGAAGTGAGGGTTGAAAAATGAGTAAAGAGAAAAACGAAACAAAAACTGTAAAAGCGGAAAAGAAAAACACGTACAAAATCTTTTATGTGATTGCGGTATTTATGATTATCTATATGGGATTTTCAGCAGTTACTAGCTATCAATCATATGTTGAGTACTGTAAAACTTTAAACTATGAATTAGGAAAGGAATGGTTTAAAGGGTTCCAAACAGTTCTTGCGGCTGTCGTTCCATGTTTAGTGTATGCAACATTGAGCTACGGAATGGGTTATATCATCAAAAGTATTGACAAGGAGTAGTTGTTTATGAAAAAGCTGGTCGTAATGATGCTTTGTTGTTTTATGCTTTTAGGATGTGCCTCAAATAATACAAAACCAGTTGAAAATCAGGATTCTAAAATTAAAATTCAAGAAGGTAAGGGTAGTGTAAGCAATATTTTATTGGATGACATGATTGAAAAGATGGATCAGAAAGAATCTTTTGTGATCATTGTCACACAAACATATTGTAACTCCTGTCAGTCCTTCTTTACCGAAACGGAAGAATTTTTAAAAGAGTCTGGTGTCCCATTGCTTGAATTGAATCTAGATCATGAAAAAGGTGCACCGGATCAGGTATTAGATATTGTAAATGAGTATTTGCATGAATTTGTGATGACTCCATCGATTTACTATATTCGTGATGGTGAAGTAATCGATCAGTTGTTATCGAGTAATGAACGTATACAATTAGCAAATTATAAAGCTTTTTTGTTAAAAAACAACATTATTAAAGAAGAAAAATAAACCGACAAGAAAATAAGATGATTTGTAAACACCCTCTTTACGATGTAAGGAGGGTATTTCTTTGTTGAAATGAACGAAAAAGTTTGTTAAAATACTTTCGTTTTAAAAGCGAGGGATGTCATGAAGAAATATTTAAATCTATTAGAAGGTCCTATTTTTCCTTCTTTGAGTGCTTTAGCATTACCAATTATGGCCACAAGTTTAATCCAAATGGCCTATAATTTAACGGATATGATTTGGATTGGTGGTTTGGGTGCAAACGCGGTTGCGGCAGTTGGTGCAGCGGGTATGTTCATGTGGTTTTCCAATGGCTTGGTTACCTTGGCCAAGATGGGTGGTCAGGTAAAAGTTGCACATGCCCTGGGTGCACAAAATCACCATCGAGCAAGTTTGTATGCACAAAGTGCAATCCAGATGGCCATTGTCTTTGCGATTGCCTTTGGTGTGATCTCTGTTTGTTTTGCGGAACAGATGATTGGCTTTTTTAAATTAAATGGAGCATCGGTTATAGCGGATGCGGAAAATTATTTAGTGATTACCTGTGGTTTAGTTATTTTTCCATTCTTAAATCAGGTGTTTACCGGTATTTTAACGGCTATGGGAAATTCAAAAACATCCTTTGTCGCAACGGCAATCGGATTGGGAATTAATATTGTATTAGACCCGATTTTAATCTTTGGATTTAAGGGGTTGCCGGCAATGGGCGTAATTGGTGCTGCTATTGCCACCGTTTTTGCGCAAATGGTCGTATTTTGTTTATTTCTCATTGCGGTGTATCGTGACACATTGGTATTTCATGATATTCACATCTTCTCTCGTTTTCATGCGAAGGAAATGTCGGAAATCTTTAAAATTGGTTTACCAAGTGCCCTACAAAATATGTTATTTAGCAGTATCTCCATGGTCATTGCGCGATTTATCGCAGGATGGGGAGATGCAGCGGTTGCGGTTCAAAAGGTCGGTTCTCAAATTGAGTCCATCTCTTGGATGACGGCTGAGGGATATGCGGCTGCGTTAAATAGTTTTGTTGCGCAAAATCATGGTGCGCGAAATGCTAACCGTATTAAACAGGGATATCGCATTTCCATGCGCGTGATGTTGAGCTGGGGAATTTTCTGTAATTTATTGCTTGTCTTGTTCCCTGAGTTGATTTTTACTATTTTCATCAGTGAGGTGGATGTCATCCCAATGGGAGTTGATTACTTAAGAATTCTAGGATTCTCCCAGATGTTTGTCTGTATGGAAATCACAACGGCGGGTGCCTTTAGTGGATTAGGAAGAACCCTTCCTCCTTCCATCGTATCCGTTACCTTAACGGCAGCACGTATTCCCCTTGCGATTGTATTGGGAAATCTCTTTGGATTGAATGGCATTTGGTGGGCAATTACCATCAGTTCCATCGCAAAAGGTATTAGCTTATTTACATGGTTTCTCATCGATGCAAAAAAACCACATTTCCTAGTTGATTAGAAAGCACACACGTTGCTTTCCTTTTTTTGTATGAAATGTTTATTTGTGTTCATACTAGTGGTAACAAGGAGGATGAAGTATGAATACATTATCGAAAATAGGAATGCTTTGCATGGTATGTTTCTTATGTTTATGCGGCTGTAGTACACAAAAAGAAAACATGGATACGCCAAAAGAGCGTATGGATCAGATGAAAGAAGATACAAAGGAAACGATGGATGATATCATGAACTATTTCAAGGAAAAGAAAGTAGAATTTGAAAATGTTCAAACCATAGATCAATCGACCTTTGCGGCCTATGAAGGAAGAAGTTTTGATGTCGATGGAAAGACGGTCTATTTATACCGAATCAATCGAAGCGATCCACACATGATGAATGTCATTGAAGATATTGAAGATGATCAAAAACTCATGGTAAGAATTCGCGAAGAAGAAAAAGAATACATGGCCTTGTTAAATGGAAATTATATTCTTCTATATGATCCAACAACGGATATGCAGGATATTGTATCGATTTATCAGATGTATCAAAAGGAAACACCAAAGCCAATTGATACCAATCAGAAGAATGCCAAAGATCCAATTAACACGCAGACATCGGATGGTGCAAGTGGCAATGCGAAAACAAATGATCGCAATGTTGCAAATACAACAACGGGCAATCAAAATGTAGAAGTAGAAGAGCAAGTGGATGAATAATCCACTTTTTCTTTACAAAGACAAGATAAAAAGGGTATACTAAATGTACATTATTACATACATAATGTAACAATACATTTTATTATATAGCTGTAAGATAAGAAAGAGGCGAGCTATATGATTAATGAAAGAAAAATGGCAAAAGAATTACTAAACGCAGTATGGAACAACAACACAGGTAGAGTAGAAGATTTACTTGCCTTCGGAGCAGATCCAAATTGGATTTTTAATGGTTACCCAATTTTACTACATGCGGTTTACACTAGAAATGTGGGTGCTGTACAGGCCTTGATTCAAGCTGGTGCATTGGGTGTAGAGGAAGCATTGGGATTTGCTTTAGAAAATGGAATTGGAGAAGTTGTGGTGCTTTTGGCAAATCGAGGAATCGTTCCAAAGGTACAAAAAGTGAAACCGATTTTTGGGGATCATCCATCTCGTTATAGTCCACTAGGATACAATCCAAAAGTGATTCGTGCCTAATCATAAAGAGGGATGAAAGATGAAACGCAGTGCTCGTTGTATACAAATGCTCATGTTATTAAAAGCAAGAGGCTTTATGACCCGAGAGGAATTAGCCGAAGAATTACAGACGAATATTCGTAATGTAGGCGAGTATCGAAAAGAATTGGAAGAAGCAGGATTTAACATTGTTAGCTCAACTGGGAAGTATGGAGGCTATCAATTGGATACATCCTGCCTTTTCCCCGTGATTGGGTTAACGAAGGAAGAATCGCAAGCCTTATTTGAATCCATCGACTATATGAAAAGTCATGGTGATTTCTTGTTGTTGCCACAATATATCCATGCCATGGACAAATTCTTAGCGACCAATAAGATGAAACATGATGATGCAGGTATTTATGTAACGGGTGATAAAGCCATGATCAATCCTATCTTAAAACAATATATTCAAACGATGACACTTGCCAAAGAACGTCATGTAGCCGTTGATTTTATGTATAAAAGTATGCATGCGACAACGTATGAAAAAATACGTGTACATCCATATGAATGTTTGAATGTAAAGGGAAGTCATTATTGCTTAGCCTATTCTTTGAAAGCAAAAGATTATCGTTTCTATAAGTTTAGTGAAGAACGTATGAAGCATGTACAGATGACCAATCTCTCATTTACTCGTGATCCTGATTTTCGTGCTAGTAAATATTTGGGTGTAAAAGGATTGATGGGAAAAGAGCTTTATGATATCGATGTGATCTTTCATGATGAAAGTGCACTATTTGTAAGTGAACAAGAGATTGGTGTCAATCCGAAGGGAGAATGGTTAGATGATCATCGCTATCGTTTAAAAACCATTATGGAAGGAAAGTTGACAACCATTCATTTTTTGATGGGATATGGGGATCAATGTGAGATTTTAGAACCGAAGGAAATCTATGAAGAAATGAAACAGATTGTAAAACATATGTATGAACAATATCATTTGAAATAAAAAGAAATATGTTATAATAACAAAGATGGAAAGTGTGGAGAAGGAAATGTATCATATTAGTGATATTAAAAAATTAGATCGTTGTGATCGATTGTTTTGGTTAGCAAGAAGAAAAAAACAAGAATATACCTCTTTTGTCAATTATAACGAAAGTATGACAGCGCTAGTAAAAGAGCGTTTGATGCTTTCTGATGATTGTTTTGAAGGACAAAGCAATGATGATCCAAAGCTTGCATTGGATGCATATAAGCAAGGAAAGTCATTGATCAATGCACGTTTTGCTTATGAAGATTTACGCATCAAGATACCAGTTTTGTTGCAGGAAGATGGCAAAACGATTTTATATATGACCTATCGCAATTGTTACCCAAAAGAGTTTGAAGCACAATATATAACGGATCATCTACAAGTACTAGCATTGTTGGATATCTTTGTCGATGAAATCTATTTGATTCATTTAAATGCAAACTATGTAAGACAAGATTCTTTGGATGTATTTGAAATGTTAACGATTAGTGATCATTTTTATAATTCTCACAACCGTCCAGGTAAAAAGATTATGGATGTAATTCCTTTAAAGAGCAGAAATATCTTAGAGGTATTAGATCGTATGCATCAAGTGGATGCGATGGAGGATGTAAAAGCTGTTCGTACATCACTTTGTACAAGAGGAATGAAATGTTCGTATTATAACGATTGTTTCAAAGAGGATGAAAAAGATGCGACCTCCATTACGAATTTGATTCAATCTCATTATAAATATGAGATGGAAAAAGATGGAATTACGCGTTTAAAAGATGCCGATTTAAGTCGTGTAGAAGGAACGAGAAATCAATATGCACAGATTATGGCCGATCGAAATGGTGGCCAATATGTCGATGCGAGTGCATTGCGCATTTGGCGTAAAGAGAATATTCACTATCCCTTATCCTATTTGGATTTTGAATGGGAGACCTATGCCTATCCACCATATAAAGGCATGAAGCCATATGATGTATTAGCATTCCAGTTCAGTCTACATGTAGAAGAACAAAAAGGTGCAGAATTAACCCATACAGGGTTTATTGGCGAAGGGGATTGTCGAGAAGCCTTCATTCAGGAATTGCTTCGCGTCATTCCAAAGACGGGTACAATTTTAGTCTATAATATGGAAGGTGCTGAAAAATTGCGTTTGGTTCAGTTATCGCAACAGTTTCCTCAATATGAAAAAGAATTACGCGCGGTTTGGGAACGGATGGTCGATTTATCGCTTCCATTCTCTACGGGTAATGTATATGATGTACGTATGAGAGGGTTCTATTCATTAAAAGTATTAGTGCCGATCTTCTCAAACTATGATTATCATGATTTAGCCATTTCCTACGGTATGGATGCCGTTGCGAAGTGGAGAGAGTACCAAACATGCGATGGTGAAGAAAAGAAACAAATCTATGATGAATTAACACAGTATTGTTCATTGGATACTTATGCAGAATACATTGTGTATCATGCATTAGAAAAGATGATTGATTAAGGAGGATATCAGAGTGGCTTTTTTACCAACTACTAGAGAAGAAATGTTAGAACAAGGATTTGAACAGCTGGATTTTGTCTACGTAAGTGGAGATGCTTATGTGGATCATCCATCTTTTGGTTGTGCCATTATCACAAGGGTTCTACAGGCATATGGATATAGCTGTGGGATTATTGCGCAGCCGGATTGGCATGATGATGAGGCGTTCAAAGAGTTTGGAGAACCAAGACTTGCGTTTCTTGTTTCCAGTGGAAATATTGACTCCATGGTGAATCATTATTCCGTAAATAAACGTCGTCGTGATAAGGACTATTATACCGATGATGGGGTGATGGGAAAACGACCTGATCGTGCAACCATTGTTTACACACAAATATTAAAACGTTTATTCCCTCATAAAGATGTCTTGATTGGTGGAATTGAAGCTAGTTTACGTCGTTTGTCTCACTATGATTATTGGGATGATGCGGTAAGACGTAGTATCTTAATTGATTCACAGGCCGATTTATTGATGTATGGTATGGGAGAAAATACCATTGTTGAGGTTGCTGATGCTTTAAATAGCGGTATGCAGGCAAAAGACTTATGTTACATTCGTGGTACTTGCTGGAAATGTAAAAGCTTAGAATATATGAGTGATTATGTTTTATTACCAAGTTATCAAGAAGTAAAAAATGATAAAAAGACATATGCGAAGAGCTATCATATTCAACATGAGAATATTGATGCGATTGTCGCAAATGTATTAGTGGAACCTTATGATGGATGGTATGTGGTTCAAAATCAGCCACCATTGCCATTAACACAAGAAGAGATGGATTTTACCTACGCATTGCCGTATGAACGTACCTTCCATCCAAAATATCATTATGTTCCTGCAATTGAGGAAGTGCAATTCTCCATTGTTTCCAATCGTGGATGCTTTGGTTCTTGTGCCTTCTGTGCAATTACGCACCACCAGGGACGTGTAATTTCAACACGAAGCAAGGAAAGCATTGTAGAAGAGGCAAAACGAATTACGGAGATGCCAAATTTTAAAGGGTATATCCATGATATTGGTGGTCCTACCGCAAACTTCTCAAGAGAATCTTGTAACAAGCAACGTCGTTTTGGAACATGTAAGAATCGTGAATGTTTATTCCCAAAACCATGTTCAAATTTAGTTGTTGACCATACTCGATATTTGGATATTTTACGTTCCGTACGTGAATTACCAAAAATTAAAAAAGTATTTATTCGTTCCGGTATTCGCTATGACTACCTAATGTATGATAAAAATGATGATTTCTTTGATGAATTGGTTCAACACCATATTTCGGGTCAATTAAAGGTTGCCCCAGAACACATCAATGCGGAAGTATTGGATAAGATGGGAAAACCAAGAAAAGAATTGTATTTGAAGTTTGTTGAGAAATTTAAACAGAAAAATGAAGAATTCCATATGGATCAATACATCGTTCCATATTTGATGAGTTCTCATCCGGGTAGTGATTTAAAAGCAGCCATTGAATTGGCTTGTTACTTAAAGAAAATTCACTATACACCAAAACAGGTACAGGACTTCTATCCAACACCTGGAACACCTGCAACTTGTATGTATTATACAGGGCTTGATCCAAAGACAATGCATCCTGTCTATGTCGCAAAAACATGGGAAGAAAAAGCGATGCAACGTGCACTGATGCAGTTTACCTATCCACAAAACTATGATTTAGTTCATAAGGCATTGGTAACTGCTGGACGTGAAGATTTGATTGGAAATGGACCAAAATGCTTGATTCCAGCACATAAACCAAATGGTGGATACCAAGGTTATCATTCCAAACATCATAACCATGCATCCACGAACCAATGGAAGAAAAAAACGGTGCAGGCAAAACCGGGAACTGGAAAAGCAAAACCAGCTGGTGCATCGAAAGGAAATCCAAATGCCCATAAATCGAATGGTAAGGGTAAATACACTGGACAAAAACCAAGACAAAACAATAAGAATCATAAATAACGCAAGGAGCTTATGACAGCTCCTTTTTTTGTTTTATATCATTTGTACAGGAATGCAAGATTTGTTTTAAAGGCTCATCGAGCTGGCCGGTTTGTTTACATCCAAAAAGCTTTTGTAAAGTGAGTATAGAATGTTTTAATGAATCATCAAAGGTATCGGATATAGGACATCTTGGGATGGATGGATATAGCGTGGTAAGCTGATTGATTAAAATTTTATAATACATGATATCAATATGTCGATTTGAACACTTTAAAGGATAATTTTTTAATGTACTAGATAACGAGGTATAAAAGAAATAGGCGGATACTTCATATATACGTTGAATAGATGCAGGGGTAAGTGTTGTACCTTGTTTTAGATGAAATAGATGATGAAATTGTTTGATTGCCTGCTTACTTTCGTTGTTCCATATGCCATCTTCATGCAAAATATAGGGAATGGATGGGTACAACAAAGAAATGAGATTGAGCTGTTGTTGAATGTGTAAAAGATCTTGTTTTGTAAGATGTGATAGGGATGATTGATGGTGCGTATTAAAGAGTTCTTGCTGATGATAACAGTCTTGTAGATCAAGCAACTGGATTGTGCAATCTTTATCATTAGTTTCTTGTTGCTTGCTTGTTTTATCGCAAAGATGGTTTAAATAGGATGAAAAGTAGATTGTATTCTCTTTAATTGTAAAGGGCTGGATAAAGGGAAATTGAAAATGATAGATACAATCTGCATAACGTGTTGGAACAAGAGCTTGTTTGAATGTATCTTGTTTTTCATCTATGCAACAAAGGAATTGTTTTTTAGCCTGTAAGGGTAGTTTGATGGTCAATCGTCTATTTTCTTGAAGCGTACAATCGGCATAGTAAAGCACATCTTTTTCTTCTACATAAAGTGCAAGCCATGTTGTAAGACCGTTTGCATCGGTTCTTGCATAATCTTCAAATACTAGGACCTGCTGTTCTTTGCGATAGATTCGAATGAAACAATTCGATATGGGAAAAAGAGCATGAGCAGATGTCACATGAAATTTCAAATACGTGGTAGGCATCATTTCACACCTCCTAGTTTAACTGTATGAAAAAAGAATGTTAAGGTATGGATAAAAGCCTATAGAAGTGTATATTTTTTTGTGCGTGACTATAAAGTTTATAGGAATGATGATATAATAGAACGGTATCGAGGAGGTATGTTTATGCCGAACATTATTACACATAAAATTTTTGCTGAGGAAGTGCTAAAAAAGCTATCAAAAAAAGATATTGCGACCATCATTGAAAAGCATCCTCAAATTTACTATATAGGAAGTAATGGGCCAGACTTTCTATTCTTCTCTCATGTAAAACCATGGGAAGTGATGAAAAAACATACATTGAATCATTTAGGAAGCAAAATGCACGCTGGTCATGTCAATGCGTTCTATAAAGTTGCCATTGAAAACATTATGATTCAAACGGATGAAGCCGTAAAAGAAAATATGATTGCTTATCTATTTGGACATTTATGCCACTGGGCATTGGATAAGACCGCCCATCCTTATATTTTCTATCGTACAGGAACTTGTAAAGGGGTGAGTGCTGGTTATCATCATCGTTTTGAATCCATGATGGATACGATGATGCTTGATAAATTCAAGGGAGTCAGCATTAAGGATTATCCTTGTTATGAGATTTGTGAATATGATGAAGATATTTTAAAAGCCATCGCAAGAATTTATGTACCTTGTGCAAAAAAAGTATTCCATACGGATGTAAAGGTACACGATTTAAGAGAAACACTAAATTCTTGGTACGATGTACAAAAAATGTTGTATGACCCAAATAATATCAAATACCCAATTTTAAAAGGGGTAGAAGCAGTTGCCCATCAACCTTGGAAGATTTCAGGAAATGTTGTCAAAGCGAAAATTGATCCTCGCTATGATGTATTAAATGAAGAACATACGCTTTGGTATCACCCATGTGATAACACCATTTCTTCTCATGCATCCTTTATGGATCTATTTAATGAAGCCGTTGATACAGCAATCTTGGTGATTGAAAAGGCATATGGATGCATTGAATATGGAGCTGCAATCCAAAACGTATTGGATGTTTTAAAGGATCAGGCTTACGATACGGGTATGGATGGTGAACGTGAAATTAAATATTATGATATTATTTATGAACAAGAACCTAAAAAAGAAGAAAAAGTAGAAGAAGAATAAAGAAAACACCCCCTATAAAATCCACTTTGATTAAAATGGATAAAAGGGGTGTTTTTTTCATATATTAAAGATGAGAATAGAAATAAAAAAAGCAATATTTTTACTATTGCCCTTACATTACAAGTCTATCACAATAAAAGGAAAAATGATAGACTGTTAAATACAAAAATTTGGATTATAATATGAGTATAAACAAAGTACAAGGAGGGATTTTATTATGAAAGTCCAGATCTACGGTAAAAACATTAAAGTTACAGATGCAATTGCTGATAAGATTGAAAAGAAGTTGAGTCATCTTGAAAAGTACTTTATCATTGATGAAAATGCAGTTGCGAATGTTGTGGTAAGAGTATACCCAACAAAACAAAAAATTGAAGTCACGATCCCAACAAAATTTGCGGTATTACGTGCAGAAGTCGTACATGATGATTTGTACGCAGCGATTGATTTAGCAATCGATAAATTAGAAGATCAAATTCGAAGACAAAAAACTAGATTAACTAGAAAACATAAAGATAAATTAGCTCTAGCGTTTGTTGAAGATGTTGAATTAGATGAAGAATACAAAGAAGAAGATGAAGTTGTTAAAACAAAATCCATCGTTCCTGATACTATGGAACTTGATGAAGCAATCATGCGTATGGAAATGTTAAACCATAGCTTCTTCATCTATCGTGATGATGAAACAAATGAAATCGCTGTTGTTTACAAACGTAATGATGGTGGTTATGGATTAATCGAAACAGAATAATAAAAGATAATAAAGAAAGCTGATCAAACGATCAGCTTTTCTCTTGGTTATATACGGGAATAAAATAAAAAATCCGTTTACACGGATTATTTATTAAATGGCGTCCACGGAGGGATTCGAACCCCCGACCGTGCGCTTAGAAGGCGCATGC
>SAMEA104404106__coassemble_1471_pt1 | contig 17641 bp, 19 predicted proteins | sample SAMEA104404106__metabat2_high_PE_075 | metagenome-assembled genome bin SAMEA104404106 (sample SAMEA104404106) | Balaenoptera acutorostrata
AATATGTTTCAATTTCATCACTCACATTCTTTAATCCTTAGTATACCATTTTTTTAGGTCCATCAAAAGAAAAAGCTATGCGTTGCATAGCTTAGTCATCATTTTCATCTTTGTTTCCATCAAAGCAGTAAGTACATAGTTTACATTTTGGTAATCCAATTGCTTCCACCATGTCATCAATACGGTGATAACGAAGAGAAGTAAAGTTTGAACGACGACGAATTTCTTCGCACATCTTTTGATAACGTTCACTTTCTGGATTTACATATTCTGCTAAGATTTCATCCGAAACATTGTCTCCTTCAAATTGAGAAATAACACGTCTTGTGATTAAATCCAATTCTGATTTTGAACGAGAGAAGTTTAAATATTTACAACCAAATACAAGTGGTGGACAAGCTGGACGTACGTGTACTTCCTTCGCTCCACTGTCGTATAAGAATTGTGTTGTTTCTCCTAATTGAGTTCCACGTACAATGGAGTCATCAATTAACAATAGACGTTTGTCCTTGATGTTTTCCTGTACTGGAATTAATTTCATTTTTGCGATACGCGCACGTTGTGCCTGACTAGAAGGCATGAAACTACGTGGCCAAGTTGGTGTATATTTGATAAATGGACGAGAATATGGAATGCGTGAAGCATTGGAATAACCTACCGCATGGGCAATACCAGAATCTGGTACACCAGCTACACAATCAACTTCAACATCATCGCGTTTTGATAATAACTCTCCACAGCGATTACGCATGCATTCAACGTTTACCCCTTCATATGTTGATGTTGGATATCCATAATATACCCATAAGAAACTACAGATTTTCATATGATCGGATGGTTTCTGTTTTACTTCAACATAATCTGGTGTCATGTACACAATTTCACCTGGACCTAAATCACGATAGTGATGGTAACCCAAGTTTAAGAATGCACTACTTTCAAATGTTGCACAATATCCGTTATCTTTTTCACCAAGGACAATTGGTGTACGCCCCACGCGGTCACGTGCTGCATAAATTCCTTTTGGTGTCATTAATAATACAGACATACTTCCTTTTACGACCTGCTGTACATAATGCAAACCGTCAACAATGCTATCTTTATGGTTAATTAGTGATGCTACAAGTTCTGTAGGATTGATTTCTCCAGTACTCATTTCAAGGAAATGCGTCGTTCCTTTTTCAAAACATAAATCGCGTAACTCTTCTACGTTGTTAATACGTCCTACCGTAGTGATCGCAAAAGATCCTAAATGAGAACGCACCAACAATGGTTGAGCCTCGTGATCAGAAATACATCCAATTCCTAAATTTCCTTCAAATTCTTCAATGTCTTTTTCGAATTTTGTACGGAATGGGGAATTTTCAATGTTGTGGATAGAACGCTGAAACCCATCTTTACCATGGATTGCCATACCACCTCTTCTAGTACCTAAATGAGAGTGATAGTCAACTCCAAAGAATACGTCTAATACGCAGTCCTCTTTTGATGCTACTCCAAAAAATCCGCTCATACTTACCTCCAATTACTCTATCTTTTTCTTCTATTCTTTTTGTTACGTTAACATTTTACATTATTTTTAGATAAAATAACATAGTTAATCGGTAATTTTAAAAATTCACATCTTTTTCACTTTTTAATATTCAACAAAAAAAGAATGAATTCGCATTCATTCTTATAAAATATACTTTCTTAGATTCTTTGGTGTATCTGGATGAAGATCACATGGTGCAATATCAAAGATCGTTTTACATCCATACTGCTGTTTTAAAGCCATGCGATAGCTTGCACGTGCAAATGCAGTTAGCACACTTGCGGTAAATTCCGGATTGGATTCTAATTGTAATTTATACTCCATCACTTGTTTGTGTTTCGTAGAAAGTCCTGTTTCTCCAGTACGTAAGACAACACCACCATGTGGAATGCCACTGTGATCACGATCCATTTCTTCCTGTGAAATAAAATGGACCGTTGTATCATAATCCGCAAAGTAGTTCGGCATTGTTTTAATTTGCTGTTCAATCGCAACAAGATCTGCCCCTTCTTTACAAACCACAAAACATTCACGGGTATGTTTTTCTCTTGCACTTAGCGTTGGTTGTTCCCCATTACGTACACGCTGCAAGGCTTCTTCCACTGGAATGGTATATTGTCTTGCATCTAGAACACCATCAATGCGTCGAATCGCATCGGAATGCCCTTGGCTGACACCCTTTCCCCAGAAGGTATAATCCGCACCATTCGGTAACATGGCTTGTCCATATAAACGATTTAAAGAGAACAATCCTGGATCCCATCCAACCGAGATAATACTGACGTGTTTTCCTTTTAAACTCGCCTCATTGACACGATCAAAATGTTCTGGAATCTTTGCATGCGTATCAAAACTATCCACAACATTAAAATATTGGGCAAACTCTGGTGTCTGCGTTGGTAGATCTTTCGCACTACCACCACAGATGATCAACACATCAATCTGATCTTTTTGTTCGTATAAAGCATCGATTGGATATACCGTTACATCCGTTTGTGGAATAACTGAAGATGGATCTCTTCTTGTATAAATTCCAACTAATTCCATATCGGGTTGTAAAGCGATGCTGCACTCTACTCCCCTACCTAAATTTCCATAACCTAAAATACCAATTTTCATAGGAATCCCTCACTTTTATATTCCCTATTTTATCATTTTTTGTAAAAATGTATAGCGTTTACATTATTTTTCATGAAAATTTTGATATTTTTTTCTTTCTTCTTCCATTGCATCCTGAATCTGTTGACATAATACATCAATTTTAATATCTTTATAATCCTGATACTCATACGTTTTGATCAAGGATAAGGCAAAGGATTGATGATGCAACAATACCTGTTTAAACTGATAAGAATTTTGTAGCACCATAACAACAATCGTTGCCTTAGCCATATACGCCGGCTGTAAAGAACCTGCCTGTAACGTTAATAACGTTCCATCTTTACTTCTTGTTCCCTCTGGGAAAATCAATAAATTGCGACCACTTTTTAACTGTCTTGCGGCTTCACGCAACATATGGATGGCACTTTTTCGATCCTCGCGATTAAAATAAATCAACTCCAAGGATTTTGACCAACTCGATACAAAGGGCAACTTTTTATTTTCCTCTTTCGAGATAAAGGTAAAGCAGGTTGAGAATACCGCAATTTGAATAATCATATCAAAGATGCTTTGATGATTGGATACAAATAAAATCGGTCCTGTAAGATCCATCGGTACTTGTTGGTCGACATCAATCTTACAATGAAAACAAGCTAATAGATGTTTTGACCAGAAACGCATATGACGATACCGTGTTTCAAATGGTTTTTTTCGAACATAAAACGCATCGATCCAAGAACATGGAACAATGTAAAGCAAACATAGACAGCCAATGAAAAACATAGTGTATCCTCCTTTTTTACATCCTACTTTTTATATAAGATGTATCTGCGCTGCACTTGATCATCTAGAACCTGTTGTTGATGATGGTTGATAAATGCTTTCTAAGGTAACTTCTTCCCCATAGAGTGTAAACGAAGCATCCCCCAAAAAGACGGTTAAACTACCATCAAGTTGAACGTGTCCGACCAAATAGTGTTGATTGTTTAAAACAATCTCTTTTTTATATAAATAATGATACTGTTGATATTGTTGAAGTAAGTCTTCTGGTTGCATTTCCATCAAATGATCAATTGTGTTTAGAATCTCTTGTAACAACATGGAAGCATCCAAAGAAAGATAGGTTGACTTATTTGCCAAGGCTTCACTTTTTTTACTTAAGTTTATCCCAATACCAACTATAAACGCATTTTGTTTTGTTCCCTCATACATGGTTTCCATCAACATTCCACAAACTTTTTTACCATCGATTAAAATGTCATTGGGCCATTTGATCATCGCATTGATCTCATGTGATTGTAGTGTATAAACAATGGCTAATGGAAAGATGAGCAGGGATGGTTTCTTCTCTTTATATAGTATAGAGAAGGTTAAATCCTTTTCACTTTCCCAAACACGATCAAAACGACCACGTCCCTTTGTCTGTGTCTTTGTTACAATCACCGATTGATTGCGATACGCTCGATAGTTTCGCTTGCATTCATCATTGGTACTATCAAGCGTATCAAAATGCACAATCGAATACATTAGGCTTCATCAATGGCAAACATCAATTCTGCTTGCACACAGACTTCATCCTCAACCGTCGCAACGGCATTGACAAAGGCAATTCCCATGCGTTCTTTTGTCACTTCACAAGTCAAAGTCACCTGATCTCCAGGAATGACCTGACGTTTGAATCTCGCCTTATTAATACCTGCAAATAAACCGATTTTCCCTTTGTTTTCTTCCTTACTTAACAACATCACCGCAACGGTTTGTGCCAAGGCTTCAATCATCAATACCCCTGGCATGATATGTTTGCTTGGGAAGTGTCCTAGAAACTGCATTTCATTTGCGGTAATGCATTTAATTCCCACAATTTTATTTCCTTCAATGGATTCAATACGATCCACTAATAAGAATGGATAACGATGAGGAATGATCTCTTGAATCTGATTGCTGTTGTAAACCATTATTGTCCCTCCCATTTACGAATGATAATACTTGCGTTATGTCCACCAAATCCTAAGGAATTTGACATCGCAACATGAACTGGTGTCGATAATCCTTCATTGACCACTAAACGTAGATCACAAGCTGGATCTGGTTCTTGATAATGAATCGTTGCAGGTACAAAATCGCGTTGTACCGCAAGGGTAGAAATAACGGCTTCTAAAGCACCACTTGCACCTAATAAATGTCCACTCATGGATTTTGTACTAGAGACATATGGTTTTTTGTAATCCTGTTGGAAGGCAACTTTTACCGCCGTAGTTTCACTTGAATCATTCAATGGTGTACTTGTTCCATGTGCATTGATATAATCAATATCCTTCATTTCTAAGTTTGCGTCTTTGACTGCTTTTACCATTGCTTTTGCAGCACAGCTTCCATCGGCTAATGGTGCTGTGATATGGTTGGCATCACAACTGCTACCATATCCAATGACTTCTCCATAAATCTTCGCATGACGTGCTTGGGCATGAGATAATTCTTCTAATACAAGCATCCCTGCTCCTTCTCCCATCACAAATCCCTTGCGTTGTGCATCAAATGGAATGGAAGCACGATTTTTATCTTCGCCTTCATGAAGTGCACGCATGGCGGCAAAACCAGCTACCGCAACAGGAGTAATACTTGCTTCACTACCACCTGCAAACATGATGGTTTCATAGCCATCACGAATACGATGGAAGGCTTCTCCAATCGCATTGGTACTTGCAGCACAGGCTGTTACAACACTGGAAACATTGCCCTTTGCCTGCACATCAATCGCAACACTTCCAGCTGCTAAGTTAATCAATGACATTGGGATAAAATATGGAGAAACACGATTTGGTCCACGATCTTTAACGGTATTGCTTGCCCCTTCAATCGTTGCGATTCCACCGATTCCACCACCAAGGATGACACCCATTTCATCATGATCAAAGTCTGCATCTTCTAAACCACTATCGATATATGCCTGTTTTGCGGCAATTCTTGCGAACTGTGTAAAACGATCATTGAATTTCATTTCACGTTTTGTGAAATACTGTTCCATATCTAGATTTTTTACTTCACCTGCAAGTTTTGCACGAAACTCCGTTGGATCAAATTGCGTAATACGATCAATTCCGCATGTTCCCTGTTGTAAAGAAGTCCATACTTCTTCCACTGTATTTCCAATTGGGCTTACAACACCCATTCCTGTAATTACGACTCTACGTTTCATCTTACATCACCATCCCGCCATCAACATTGAGTACTTGTCCTGTGATATAGCGACTTTCTTCACTACATAAAAAGGCTACCACATTCGCTACATCTTCTACATTTCCAAACGATTTCATTGGTATAGATTGTTTTGCTGCCTTGATGACATCTTCCGATAAGGCATTGGTCATATCCGTTTGAATAAACCCTGGGGCAACCGCATTTACACAAATTCCTCTTGGTGCTAATTCCTTTGCACAAGATTTTGTTAAGGCGATGACACCACCCTTACTAGCTGCATAATTGGCCTGCCCAACATTTCCACAAAGACCAACCACACTTGCCATATTCACGATTTTTCCACTACGTTGTTTCATCATGGTACGTGCAACATGACGAATGCAGTTGTAGGTTCCTTTTAAGTTGATGTTGATGACATCATCGAATTGATCTTCCGTCATACGAATCAATAAGTTATCTTTTGTGATTCCCGCATTGTTTACCAAGACATCCAAATGACCATAGCTATCCACGATGTCTTTCATCATCGCTTGTACTTGTTCATCCTTTGATACATCACACTGAATGATTTTATGTGTTCCAGAAGCATCCAATTGTGCTAAAACTTGTTCTGCTGCTTCTTTACGATGCGCATAATTTAAAACAATGTTGTAGTCCTTTGATAATCGAATTGCGATTGCCTCTCCGATTCCACGAGAAGCACCTGTGATTAACGCTGTTTTTCGTTCCATAAGTTATCCTTTCAAAGCTTCTATACAAGCCATTAATGATGCTTGATCTTCTACATGTAAGATTTTTACATCGCATCCTTTTGTGATTTTCTTTACAAATCCACTAATTGTTTTACCAGGTCCCACTTCCACAAAGACGTTGATTCCATCTTTCATCATCTGTTCAATCGTTTGTGTAAAGTAAACAGAGTTGCAGATTTGACGTCCTAAGATGGATACTAAATCCTCATCTAATGGTGTTCCTGAAATATTATGATAAACCGGTAATTCTGGTTGTTTATATGCATATCCCTTTAAAACCGTCTCTAACTTTTTACTTGCCGGTTTTAATAAGGAAGAGTGAAAGGCACCACTTACCTGTAAAGGAATGACCTTTCTTGCCCCTAGCTCCACACATCGTTTGGATGCATAGTCTACGGCTTCTTTATCCCCTGTAATCACAATCTGTCCAGGACAGTTGTAGTTGGCGATTTCACAGACCCCATAAGCAGCTGCCTCTTTACAAGCTTTTAAAATCGTTTCTTCATCCAGCATTAAAACCGCAGCCATACTCGTTGTCCCCTTTGGCAATGCCTCTGCCATCAACTTTCCACGAATACCGACAATGTTTGCCCCATCTTCAATGGAAAAAGCATTCGCAAAGCAAAGTGCACTGTATTCTCCTAAAGATAAACCTGCACAAGCACTTGGCATAATGCCATATTCACGTAATAAGGAAGCACAAGCCATGCTGTGAACAAAGATAGCGGCCTGTGTATATTGGGTATCATCAAGCACTTCTTTTGGTCCATGAAAGCTCACTTCTTTTAAATCAAAATCAAGATGTACACTATCATAGATTGCTTTTACTAATTCATGTTGTTCATATAAATCTTTTCCCATGCCCACATATTGAGCACCTTGACCGGAAAATAAAAATGCAATTTTCATATCCTTCTCCTATTCAGCGTTAAACGCTTCTTTTAATTCATCCATCAAATCCTTTACGGAAACAATGCGATCAATGCGATACGCATTTGCACCCGCAAAGACTAATCCCTGATCGACTTCGCCTTTTACCGCATGGATTAAGGCATCCGTAATACAATAGGGTGTTGTTTGTGGATGACAAGGTTTCATACATCCTACACAATGAAGAGGTGGAATACGGTGTAAGGAAACTTCCTTGGTAAAGGCTGTTTCAATGGCACGACCAGGCAAACCAGCAGGACTTGAAACAAGATGAATATCTTCTTTCTTTGCTTGGATAAACACTTGTTTGTAAGCGGGTGCTGCATCACATTCCTTTGTTGCGATAAAACGGGTTCCCATCTGTACCCCATCCGCTCCTAATGAACGAAAATGGGCAATATCCTTGGCATCATAAACACCACCAGCAACAAAGATGGGAATATGTCTTCCATACTCTTCTTCATATTCTGGAAGGACCTTTTTTACATCCGCTAAGATTTCTTCTAAGCTCTGTACCTTTCCTTCCACTAAATCTTCTTTTTTAAATCCTAAATGTCCACCAGCCAAACTGCTTTCAATCACAATAAAATCTGGTGCACATTGATGATGACGATGCCATGTCTTACAAATTAATTTACAGGCACGCCCACTAGAGACAATGGGTGCAAGCAAAATGGAATCATCATCCACAAGACTTGGTAAATGCATCGGCAAACCTGCACCACTAATAATCGCATCCACCTTTGCATCCACACAGGCCTTGATATAAAAATCATAGTCTTTGCTTGCGACCATCACATTCACACCGCATAAGCCATGTCCCTGTGCATGTTCTCTAGCCTTTTGTACTTCTTCATGAATGGCCTGCATGTTACAAACCACACTATTTTTTAAAAAGTCTTCTTTTCGATATCCAGGATGGGCAGCACTGATCACACCCATTCCATCCTCTTTCATCACTGCTCCAGCTAATCCAGATAAGGAAATCCCAACACCCATTCCTCCTTGGATAATCGGTGTAACTAATTCTTTTCCATTTCGAAATTTAATTGTCGCATCCATAGTCTAGGTCCTTTAGTTTTTCGACCAATGATGGAAGTTCCTCTTTGCTTTCTTGAATCAATCGATCAAAAATTTGTTGTAACGGTAAAATTTCGTGACACATTCCAGCAACCTGCCCCATCATGACAGAACCATGTTTGACATCTCCCTGAAAAACTGCTTTTCGTAATCCACCAAGCGTTAATTTTTCCAATTCTTCTTTTGGTGCATTTTCATGTTCTAATTTTAAGTATTGAATCGCCATCTGATTTTTTAAGATACGAACAGGTGCACCAGCACTACGTCCAGTGACAACACTATCCAAATCTTTGGCTTTTAAGACGGCATTTTTATAATTTTCATGGATTGGACATTCTTCACTAACTAAAAGACAAGTTCCAACCTGTACACCACAGGCACCTAAGGATAGGGCTGCGTTTAATTGTTTTCCACTTGCGATTCCACCAGCCGCTAACACGGGTACATTCACCGCTTCAACAATTTGTGGCACCAAAGCCATGGTTGTGGTTTCCCCAACGTGTCCACCACTTTCTCCACCTTCTGCGATAAATCCATCCACACCGCTTTTTTCTAAGCGTCTAGCCAAGGCAACACTTGCCACAACTGGGAAGATTTTACAACCACTTGCTTTAAGTCCTTCAATATAAGGTCCAGGATTTCCAGCACCCGTTGTAACAACGGCTACTTTTTCTTCCATGATCACCTGCATGATGGCCTCTGTATGAGGATTCATCAACATGACATTGACACCAAATGGTTGTTTCGTTAAGGTTTTACATAAACGAATGGCATCTCTTGTTTGATGTTCGTCCATTGCACCTGTCGCAATAATTCCTAATGCTCCACAATTGGAAACAGCGGCCGCAAATTCAGGTGTCGCAATATTTGCCATCGCACCCTGAAAAATTGGATAACGTATATTTAATAGTTCATTGATTAACATAGTTGTTCTCCTTATAACTCGATATAGGCACCAGCCCAAGTAAAGCCTGCGCCAAACCCACTCATAATAATCTTCATACCTTCTTTTAAATATCCTTTTTCACGCATCTCACCCAAGGCCAAAGGAATACTAGCTGCCGATGTGTTTCCACATTCCGCGATATTCATATATACCTTCTCCATTGGGATATTGGCATGTTTACATACATTTTTAATAATTCTTGCATTTGCTTGATGAGGAATGACCCAATCAATCTCATCGATGCAAACACCAGCTTCTTCCAGCAAGGATTCGATGCTTTCTTGCATGGCTTTAATCGCAAATCGGAAGGTTTCACTTCCATTCATGCTAACATAGTTCGCCAATCCATTTTGTGCCTCAAAAACATTCTTTGGTTTTGGGGCATCACAATGGATAATCCCCGCAAGATCGCCCTTGCTTCTTGAAAAATGCAACATTTTTTTATTGGTATCTTCTTGTTTTAAGACGATGGCTCCTGCACCATCCGCAAAGATGATGCACGTGCTACGATCTTGCCAATCTAGTTGTTTACTAATGACTTCTGCACCAATGACCAAGGCACAGGTAGCTTGATTGCTCGCTAATAAACTATGTGCCGTCTGTAGTGCATAAAGAAAGCCCGAACAGGCAGCATTGATATCAAATGCCATCACTTTTTGTTCATTCATTCCAAGTTTTCCCTGAATTAAACAAGCCGTGCTTGGTGTCATTTGATCCGGTGTAAAGGTTGCGGTTATGATTAAATCCACATCCTTAGTATCCACCTTGGCATCTTCTAGTGCCATCTTTGCGGCACGTACAGCTAAATCACTGGTATTTTCATCTTCTGATATATAACGGCTTTTAATTCCCGTTCTTGTATAAATCCATTCATCGCTTGTATCAACAACTTGTGCGATATCATCATTGGTAATGGAGCGTTTTGCTTTCGCATAACCAAATCCTTTTATTCTACAGGTTTTCATAAGACTGCCCCATTCTTCTAAATTTCTTATAGCGATTTTCAACTAACACCTCAGGATCCTTTTGTAACAACATCATCAACTCTTTTCGTAAATATTGATCAAGTTGTTGAATCACAAAGGCAAAGTCATGATGTGCACCACCAACTGGTTCTTTGATGATGGTATCGATGACACCCTTTCGTTTTAAATCACTTGCATTTAATTCCATAACACGTGCTGCTTCACTGGCACGTTTTTCATCTTTCCATAAAATACTCGCAAATCCCTCAGGGGATAAGATGGAGTAGATGGCATGTTCTAACATAAAGATCTTATCGGCAACACTAAAGGCAAGTGCACCACCACTTCCACCTTCACTTAACACAACCGCAATCACCGGTGTTTTTAATTGCGAGAACTCTTGTAGACAGGTTGCAATGGCCTGCGCTTGTCCACGTTCTTCCGCTCCCTTACCAGGATAGGCACCACTTGTATCCACTAACGTAATGATTGGTCGGTGAAATTTTTCGGCTTGTTTCGCTAGACGCAAGGCTTTTCGATATCCTTCAGGCTGTAACATTCCAAAGTTTCGTTTTACATTTTCTTCTAAGGACTTTCCCTTGCTCTGTGCTAGTACGGTAACTGGCAAGCCATGAAAACTTGCGATACCACCCTGACAAGCACCATCATCACCAAAGAATCGATCTCCATGAAATTCCATGAAGTCATCAAACAAGGCTTCTATGTAATCACTTGCCTTTGGACGTTTGGGATGTCTTGCCAAATACACGCTATCCCAAGCATCCATATTGGCATAGGCATCTTTACGAATTGTCTCTATCTGTTTTAAAATTGCTTCTTTTTGTAAAAAATCTTCGCTTTCTAACGATGCAAGACTTGCTTCTAAAGAGGCAATTTTTGCTTCACTTTCTCTTAACCCCATGAATATCTCCTTTCATGAAGACGTAAGATCTTCGTTAAGGTATCCTTAGCATCCTTACGTTCTACAATCTGATCGATAAATCCTTTTTCCAATACAAATTCCGCTTTTTGAAAATCCTCTGGTAATTCTTCATTGACCGTAGAGGCAATGACGCGTTTTCCAGCAAATCCAACTAAGCAATGCGGTTCGGCAAGGATAATATCTCCTAACATCGCAAAACTTGCGGATACACCACCCGTTGTCGGATGTGTTAAATAACTGATATAAAGTAAGCCTGCTTCACTATGTTTCGCTAAAGCAGCACTTGTTTTTGCCATCTGCATCAAGGATAAAATACCCTCTTGCATACGAGCACCACCGCTGGTACAAAAAATAATCAATGGTAGTTTTTCTTTGGTTGCATATTCGATACAACGTGTAATCTTTTCACCAACGACTTGGCCCATACTTCCCATAAAGAAGTTACTGTCCATAACCGCAATTGCACAGGCAATATTGGAGATTCGTCCTCTACCTGTTACAACTGCTTCATAAAGGCCCGTCTGCTTTTGTAGACGATCCAACTTCTCTTTATAACCCGGGAAATCGGTTCCTTTGATCAACGTCATATCCTTATCCATCTCTTGAAAGCTTCCCTCATCCACAATCTGACGGATTCGCTCATGAGCCGTAACTTTTAAATGCTCATGACAATGTGGACAAACATAAAGATTATGCATCATATCTTCATAAGGAATGCTTGCTTTACATGCCGGACAATTGATAAATAAGTTTTCTGGCATATCAATCGGTGGTTTTTCTTCATTATTTCTTCTTTTCTTAAACAGATCTAATCGTTTTTTACGCTTCTTAAATAACTGTTCCATCCTCTTTCAGCTCCTTTATGAATGTATCCATAAATCCAGTATCATATTTTCCACTAACAAATACGGGATGATGCAACAACAAATATTGGAATTCGATATTCGTCTGCACACCCTCAATAATAAATTCTTCCAATGCGATACGCATTCGCTTGATGCACTCCAATCTAGTTGGTGCATGAGTAATGATTTTTGCGATCATGGAATCATAGTAAGGTGGAATCTTATAACCGTTATAAACCGCACTTTCCACACGTACATTTCGTCCTGCCGGGAAGTTGACAAATTCAACCGTTCCAGGACTTGGTGCAAAATTCATTTTTATATTTTCTGCATTGATACGACATTCCATCGCATGTCCAATGCATGGGATTTGATCTTGTGTTAGATGCAATGGTTGATTGTCTGCGATGCGAATTTGCATTTTAATTAAATCAATACCCGTAATTTCTTCTGAAATGGTATGTTCTACCTGAATACGCGTATTCATTTCCATAAAATAGTATTGCCCTCTTGCATCCAATAGGAATTCAATCGTTCCAACGCTATCATATCCAACGGCTTTACAAGCACGTACGGCATCATTCAACAAGCGCTGTCTTGTTTCTTCATCTAGGGTATGACATTGTGCCTCCTCTAAGACTTTTTGATTTCGTCTTTGGCAAGAACAATCTCGTTCATACAAATGAAGCACATTGCCAAAATGGTCCGCCATCAACTGCACTTCCACATGTTTTGGTGAAACGATATATTTTTCCATATAGACCGCATCATCCCCAAAACAAACCATGGCTTCCGCCTTGGCACTCTGATAAGCAGCAACCACTTCTTCACGGCTATCGGCACGTCGCATACCACGACCTCCACCACCATTGCTAGCCTTAATTAAGACTGGATAACCAATGGATTCCGCCATGTCGATGGCAGCCTGTTCCGTCTCTAGAATATCCTTGCTTCCAGGAATAACTGGAACTCCTGCCTGCATCATCATTTGACGAGCATGGTTTTTATCCCCCATCTGATCAATTAAATCTGCAGATGGACCAACGAAGATAATGCCACACTGCATAACCAAACGTGCAAATTGAGCATTTTCACTTAAGAATCCAAACCCTGGGTGAATCGCATCACATCCCGTCATACAAGCAGCACTTAGAATATTTTTCATATTTAAGTAGCTATCCGCACTCTTTGCCTCACCAATACAAACGGAATAATCCGCTAATTGCACATGCAACGCATCGGCATCCGCAGTGGAATACACCGCAACCGTTTCAATGTTCATCTCTTTGCATGTACGAATAATGCGAACCGCAATCTCACCACGATTGGCAATTAACAATCGTTTGATCATAAGGTTTCTCCAATGCGGATAAGATCCTGATTATATTCCACCATAGATTCATTAGTAACCAAGATTTCCGCAATCACACCATCCACTGGAGAATGAATTTCATTCATGACCTTCATTGCCTCAATGATACAAAGCACATCACCCTTTTTCACTGTCTGACCAATTTGTACAAAAGGTGCAACGCCAACAGCACGACTACTATAGAAGGTTCCAACGATTGGTGCCTTCACCCAATATCCCTTTGCCTTTTCTGGTTTGCTTTCTTCTTTTACTTCCTCTGGCTTACTTTGTATTTGTTTTGTAGGTTCTCTGAATTCTTGTGTTGTTGATGCTTGAGCCTCTTTTTCCATTTTGATTTTCATATCATCAACATCTAATTCCATTTTTGTAAGGCTTGATTGTTCAAACACTGCGATGATTTCTTCAATTTTCTTTGTATCCATGTTTCTACCTCCCATGAATTGTTTTAAAAAAGCCAAGAATTCTTGGCTTCGCGATTATTCTTTGCTTTCTAATAATTTAACGATGTCGGCAACTGTAACTAAGGTTGCTAATTCATCATCTTCAATACGAACATCAAATTCTGTTTCTAATTCCAATGACAACTCAACTGCTGCCAAAGAATCAATTCCTAAATCATCCTTTAAATTTGCTTCCAATGTGATCATTTCTTCATCCACATTGATGGCATCAACTAATACTTCTTTTACTTTTTCAAACATTTTCTTTTCCTCCTGTTTTCATTTGAAATATGTTTCGTTCTAATTTGTTTCCTTTAACTGCATTACTAGTATCTCATACTAGATGTATTAAAGTCAATAAATAGTTTGTCCGTTTATGTTATCTAAATAAATTTCCGATTCCAGAAATTCGAACGAATTATAATCCCATCTTTTATAAATGTAAATAGTTTGAGTATCAAATTTTTATTTTCACACACTTTCACATAATTCAAAAAGTTCATAAAAGCGCTTAAAATAAGTCTTTTTATAAAGTTTATATCTATGATATAGAAAGAAAATCAGAAAAAAGCCAAGGTTTTATTTCTCTTTTTTCGGATTTCTTTCTCCTCTATTTTTTTTAAATTATCGTGAATGTACAGCTTTCTAAAAAAACTAAAAAAATAGTCAAATAATTTTTATTTGACATTCAAACTAATTGAGAGTATACTCTGCCCGTGTACTTAGGAGGTATGAATTTATGACTACAAAACGCATGACATTATGTGCATTTTTTACAATTCTATATGTTCTTGGAGCAAAGCTTGTAATCCCTGTTGGAATCATTCCCTTAACGATGCAGACCATGGTTGTCATCCTTGCTGGAATGTTGTTAAAACCAAAAGATATTTTCTTATCTTATGCCGTTTACTTTCTAATGGGCTTGGTTGGTTTACCGGTATTTGCAAGTGGTGGTGGACTTCAATATGTCTTACAACCATCCTTTGGATTTTTATTATCCTTCCCATTTGCGGCATGTTTGATTTCCATTCTAAAATCAAAATTTGCTTTGCATTCTTTTGTATCCATCTTCCCCGTTTGTCTTTTAGCCTTACTTTTCATCTACGTGATTGGATGCAGTTATATGTATATCATCTTTAATTTCTATATGGGTTCCGCAAAAGACATCGCAACGGTGATTTCTCTTGGTGCAACACCATTTGTACTTAGCGATGCAATCAGCAGTGCCTTAGCTTGTGTGGCTGCCTTATATATGGTAAAAAGCAAACAAGTACAACGTTTACTAACTTGTTAATACATACAAAAAGAGCAAATCGCTCTTTTTTTCTGTTCTCTAAATCCATTTCATAGTACAATATACGAAATGGAGGTTTTTATGGATACTGTATTAATTATATTTGCCAACGCAACACCAAATGAAGCGGATACTTTAGAATTTAAAGAATTGGTAAAGGCATGCGATTTTACGATTGAAACCTGTTTTTATCAAATGCTTAAAAGTATTCAGCTTACTACCTATATAGGAAAAGGAAAATGCCAAGAGATCAAAGAGTATTTAGAAGAACATCCATGTTCTTATGTCATCTTTAATCAGGAACTATCTCCTTTACAGATTAAAAATTTAGAATTGTTATTTCAAATTCCCGTATATGATCGCACCGATTTAATTCTTGCGATTTTTCAACAACGTGCAAAAACACCAACGGCTCGTCTACAAATCGAAAGTGCACAGCTTAAAAAGATGCTGCCACGATTAATCGGTTCAAATACCAGTCTTGGACGTCAGAGTGCAAGTGGAAAAAACAAAGGAACGGGTGAAAAGCAATTAGAGCTTGATCGAAGAAATATCAAACAGCGAATCACGGAAGTGGATCGAGAATTAAAACGCTTAGAATCCCAACGGTTCACACAACGTCGCTCCCGCCAACAATCCAGTCTTCCCATGTTTTCATTGGTCGGCTATACAAATGCTGGAAAATCAACGATTATGAATCAGCTTTTACGCTATTCTAATCATCAAGAAGATAAGCAAGTCCTCGAAAAAAACATGCTATTTGCGACCTTAGATACTTCCGTACGCCATATTCAACTCCCATATGGACAGTCTTTTCTATTAAGTGATACGGTCGGCTTTGTCAATCACCTACCTCATGAGTTGATTCAAGCCTTCCATTCTACCTTAGAAGAAGTTAAGTATGCCGATGTGTTGTTACAGGTTGTCGATGCAAGTGATCCCGAACATCTTCGTCATATGGAGGTTACACAAGATACCCTTCAAGTGATTGAAGCAGCCGCTATTCCTATAATCACGATCTTTAATAAATGCGATTTAAGTGAATATGATTATCCAAATCGCGTTGGTGATCGTATCTATATCAGTGCAAAACAAGATGATAACATTACGTATTTATTAGAACAAATTTTGGATATCACCTCTCCAAAATACTATCTTGTTCAGATGGAAATTCCGTATAATCAAGGTGCCATTTACTCTAAGATCATGGAGTCCTGTAAAATTGAGAAACAAGAATATACAGAGTTTGGAATTTCCCTGATTGCTCGTCTTACCGAGCCACTGTTCCAAAAATATAGAGATTATGTTACAAAAATGTTGTCTAACGAACAGTAAATTATAAAAAAATGGTAAAATTAACCAAATTGTAACAGTTCACGCAATTGACATACCCGTTATTGTATAATACAATTATTATATATCGATATTTTATATTTATATATTATTTTTGGATTCACAAATATTTTATTAATTTTTTATTGAGGTGATTTTATGAAGATTCCATTTTTAAGTCAACTCCCACTATTCCAGGGAATTTCGCCGCAGGAACTAGATACGTTGTTACCTAAATTAAAAATCCAAACACGAGAATTTCAGAAGGGTGATGTAATTTACCGTGCTGGAGATAAAACAAGTAAGATGGGGATTCTTGTGAATGGAAAAATACAGATGGAAAGCACCGATCTTTGGGGTACACACTATGTACTTGAAGTCTTAAAACCAAAATCAATCTTTGCACATTATTATATGTTTCTATCAGAAGAGTCCATTATGGTTGATATGGTTGCACGAGAACAAAGCATTGTCGTATTTTTAGATGCCGATTCTATTTTAAAGGTATCCTCTACCAATCCGTTATTGTTAAAGAACCTATTTAAAATTTGTGCACAGAGTAATTTAAATCTATGTCGTAAGATTTATCATACGTCATACAAAACCATTCGTGGACGTTTGCGTGCCTATTTATCGTATGAATCATTGCGTCAACAGAATACCACAATCAATATTCCATTTGATCGTCAATCACTTGCCGATTATCTCAATGTTGATCGTAGTGCCTTATCAAACGAATTATCAAAGATGCAAAAGGAAGGGTTATTAGAAGTGCAAAAAAACCACTTTACCTTTCGTTTGAATACCGATAAAAAAGAAGAAGAACAAGAATAAAGAGAGCAAGACGCTCTCTTTCAGATTGTTGACAAAGCAGGCCTTTTGAACAAGACTTGCTTTTCTTTATTCTTA
>SAMEA104404106__coassemble_1518_pt1 | contig 17309 bp, 18 predicted proteins | sample SAMEA104404106__metabat2_high_PE_075 | metagenome-assembled genome bin SAMEA104404106 (sample SAMEA104404106) | Balaenoptera acutorostrata
GGCACCAATTCAATTGATTCCTTCTTTTTGTTTTGTCTTAACTTAATGACATTGCAGGATACCCTGTCTTTTTCTTATAGTATTAGAAATCCTAATAAAATAATCTGTGCTAAACAAATCGCAAATAAAGCCGTGATTGTCTGTACACGGTTACGACGTTGCCAGTTGTAGAAAATAACCACGAACTGAAAAGCCGGAATTAATAAAATCATCCCAAAAGCAGGAATCTGCATACCGACTTCCCCATTTTCCATTACCTGCATGGGAATCTGTTCTGGAAGAAATGGCAAGGCAAAACAAGATACTATGATAAGTCCTACAGGAATCAATAGGGACCAGTTTTCTTTTAATTTGTTCATATGTAAGTCTCCTTTATAACAGTACTATAGTATCATAGGTGACTAAATTGTCAACGTAAAAAAAGACAGCGATTGCTGTCTTTTCTTGTTATTGATGTAATTGTGCATATAGTTGGCAATAAGTTTCTGCACTCTTTTCCCAACTTACGTCTGTATTCATCGCATTACGAACAAGTGTTTTCCAGTCTTCTGGACGGTTATAATAAACATCGATAGCGTTATACATAACACCGATCATTTCATCAGAATTGTAGTTTGCAAAGCTGAATCCATTACCTGTTTTATCGAATTCATTATAAGGAGTAACAGTATCTCCTAATCCACCAGTTTCACGTACTAATGGTAAAGTACCATAGCGCATAGAAATTAACTGAGAAATTCCACATGGTTCAAATAAGGATGGCATTAAGAATAAATCACTTGCTGCATAAATACGGTGAGCTAGAGAATCACTGTATCCATTGTAGAATGCGATCTTACCTTTGTTTCCATCTTCTAATTGACGCATTTTTTCTTCGATGCTGCTTTCACCACTACCTAATACAGCTAACTGAATAGGCATTCCGCAGATTTCAGATAATTTTTCCATCATTAGATAGAATCCTTTTTGCCATGTTAAACGAGATACAACTCCTACTAACATCACATTTGGATCTACATTTAAACCTAACTCTTTTTGAAGAGCCATTTTGTTTTCTTTCTTTTCTTTTTGAACATTTACTTTATTGTAGTGATATGGAACATCTGGATCTGTCATTGGATTCCACATTTCGATATCAATACCATTTGTAATTCCCCACAAGTCATGTTTACGGATATTTAAAACCATTTCCATGTGTTCACCATATTGTGGAGTTAAGATTTCTTGTGAGTATGTTGGTGATACAGTTGTTACTTTGTCAGCGTATAAGATACCTGATTTCATGAAACTGATTCCACCATCATAACGCACGTTACCATTATCATAGATACGGTAATCTAAACCAAGACATGAATCTAACATTTCAGGTCCGAAGTTTCCTTGGAATGCTAGGTTATGAATTGTGTATACGAAACGGATGTTACGATAACGTTCGTCAAAGCTATGTCCTTCTTTACACATTGCAGGAAGCATACCTGTATGCCAGTCGTGGCAGTGCATAATTTCTGGGAAGTAGTTTAACTGATTTAACATTTCCAATACTGCTTTTTGGAAGTATGCGAAACGTTCTCCATCATCGATAAATCCATAAAGTCCATCTCTTTCGAAATATCCTTTGTGTTCAATAAAATAGAATTTAACATCTTTACGAGTTGTTGACCATACGTTAACAGGTACTTCATGATATGAAATAGATACTGTAAACTGTGCTTCTAATTGCATTTCTCCATGGAATTTTTGTGCAATTTTTAAGTACATAGGCATAACAACACGAACTTCATGTCCTTTTTTAACTAGTTCTTGTGGTAAAGATCCCACAACATCTGCTAATCCACCACTTTTAATAAATGGTAAACCTTCAGATGCAACCATTAATATTCTTGCCATTAGATTTTATCATTCCTTTTCACGTACAGTGGTTGTTCAGGTGTACCGATCAAATCTTTTTTGCGAACGATGCGTGCCTTCTTATCCACTACTACATTTTCAATATGAACATTTTCACCAATCATAGCTCCTGGAAGAATCACACTATTTTTGATAACTGCGCCTTTTTTGATATTTACTCCACGTCCGATTACACTGTTGTAGATATCTCCTTCAACTTCACATCCGTTAGAAACCATACTATTTTGAATAGTAACATCTTCGTGATATTTTGTTGGGCATGAATCATTTGTACGAGTGTAGATTGGCCATTCAGCAGTAAATAAATCCATTGCTTTGTCAATGTCTAATAAATCTACGTTAGCATTGAAGTAGCTCTTGAAGTCGTTACAGCAAGCAACGAATCCACGGTGAGCAACACCACGAATGTCTAAGTTTTCACATTCGTCATTTACAATGTCACGGAACCAGTATAGAGAAGAAACATTTGCAGCTTTTTTAACTAAGTTGATAAATAATTCTTTGCTCATTACATAAGTTTCTAATGAAATTGTATTTTGTTTTTTGTTTCCACGGTTCTTTTCAATAGAAAGAACACCTTTTTGTTTGTTTAAGTTTAAAACATCACAGTTTACGAATGCATCTTTTGCGTTATCTACATTCTGATATAACATTGTGATATCTGCACCGCTTTCGATATGAGCTTCTAATAAAGCTGAGAAATCTTGACGGTATACCATATGAGATGGAGCTAAGATTACATATGGTTGGTTAACATCTTCAATTGATTGCATGTTGAACATGTAAGAGTTGATGTCATTGTTGTAGAAATCTACATCATCCATGTTTTTAGCAGGCAAAATGTGAAGTTTTCCACGTTTAGAGTTGATGTTGTAATGACGTCCTGTTCCTAAGTGTTCAATTAAAGAACGAGGATTTGTTTTTACAAACACTTTAATATGGTTGACTCCACTATTACTCATATTAGAGATTGGGAAGTCAACTAAACGGTATCTACCTAAGAATGAAAACGCAGATACTGGGCGATAATCTTCCATTCCTTTAACGTTTACGTTAGGTCCTTCATAATTTACGATTCCAAATGCTCTGCACATATTATTCACCTCTCACTCTCTTGCTGACAAGTTCAATGTTTTCACTGTCAGGACTACCAACTACTGCACCAGCGTCGATTTTAACACCTTCAGCAACGATAGCACGATAAATGACTGCACCTTCACCAACTTCAACGTTTGGCATCAATACAGCGTCGTTAACTTTTGCATCTTTTGCAACTTTAACATTTGTGAATAATACAGAGTTGTTGATTTCACCGTTGATCATGCAACCTTGGTTGATATAAGCGTTGTTAATCTTACCAGTAGGTCCTACAAAGTGAGGAACAGTTGCTACATCTTCAGTATAAATCTTCCAATCTGGATCATTTAAATCTAATACGTTGTTTGTACTTAATAGGTCCATATTTGCTTCCCACAATGAATCTACAGTTCCAACGTCTTTCCAATATCCTTCAAAGCGCCATGCATATAAGTTTTTACCTTCGTTTAATAACGCTGGGATAATGTCTTTACCAAAGTCATGGTTACTATCTGGATCATCCATATCAGCAACTAACATCTTACGTAACAATTTCCAGTTAAAGATGTAGATACCCATAGAAGCTAAGTTGCTCTTTGGATGAGCTGGTTTTTCTTCGAATTCGATAATACGATCTGATTCATCAGTATTCATGATACCGAAACGGCTAGCTTCTTTCATAGATACTGGTAAAACAGCGATTGTTGCGTCTGCTCCACAAGCTTTGTGATGTGAAAGCATTTTTGAATAGTCCATCTTATAGATGTGGTCACCAGAAAGAATCAATACGTATTCTGGATTCTGGTTATCGATAAAGTCGATGTTTTGTGTAATCGCATCAGCAGTTCCACGATATACGTCGAATGCAGCGCCATCTTTTTCGCGTGGAGGCAATACATAAACACCACTATCTTTTGCATCTAGACCCCAACGTTGTCCAGCTGCTGCATAAGAGTTTAATAGCACACTCTCATACTGAGTTAACACACCAACAACGTTGATGTTTGAGTTTGCACAGTTACTTAATGGGAAATCGATAATACGATATTTTCCTCCAAAGTAAACGGCAGGTTTTGCGATCTTTTTCGTTAAGGCATACAGACGTGTGCCTCGACCTCCGGCCAAGATCATAGCCAGCATGTTATTTTGTCTCATCTCGAAACCCCCCTTTAGGATTTACTATAGTATTAGTATATAAGCTTTTCACACAAAATTCTAGTCTTTTAAAGCGTTTTGTTAGATTTTTTTAACATATGTGAGCGTTTTCACAAGAAAAGGGCTTAATTTCTTTAATCTATGCATATAAAACATACATTTTAAGAATTTTTAAGCCCTTGTTCTATTCATTTTTATTAAAATCATACAAAATCGTACATATTTAACAAATCATCCACCGTTGTATTTTCTCGCTCTTTTCCTTCTAGAACTTTTACAATCTTTCCTTCGTTTAGAATAATTGTTTTATTTCCGTATTCTAGTGCCTGTTTCATATTATGTGTGATCATCAACGTAGTGATGTGATTTTCCATAACGATTTTTTCCGTAATATCCATCACTTGTTTGGCAGTCTTTGGATCTAGCGCTGCCGTGTGTTCATCTAACAACAATAATTTTGGTGTTACAATCGTTGCCATCAATAAGGTTAACGCCTGACGTTGGCCACCCGATAACAAGCCGACATTGGTCTGCATTCGCTCTTCTAATCCCAAACCTAGGGCTTGTAGCTTTTCAAGGAAAATCTTGCGATCTCCTTTTTTGATTGCCCGGCTTAAGGTTGTACGCTTTCCACGGCTATAGGCAAGTCCAAGATTTTCTTCGATGGTCATATTTGGAGCAGTTCCTTTAAGGGGGTCTTGAAACAAACGGCCGATTACCTTTGCACGTTTGTATTCTGGTAGCTGACCAATCTCTTGTCCATCTAAGACAATGCTTCCATCATCCATTGGAATCGTTCCACTGATGACGTTTAATAAGGTACTCTTCCCTGCTCCATTGGTTCCTAGTATGCTGATGAAATCTCCTTTTTCAACATGCAATGACACCTCATTCAAGGCCACTCGTTCATGAATGGTACCTGGATAGAATGTCACATTGACATCTTTTAAATCAAGCATGATGATTCCTCCTTTTCTTTGTCTTCTTCAAATGAGGAAGAGAAATCGCAAGTGCAACTAGAAGAGCTGAGAATAGATTTAAATCACTTGCTCCCACGCCAAATTGTAGGGCGAAGGTTAAGATAAAACGATAGGCAATGGCACCAAGTACCACCGCTAGAAATTCAAATGGTAATGTCTTACGACGGAAGAAGGCTTCTCCAACAATAATGCTAGCTAAGCCTACGACCATCATACCGACACCCCCGCTTACATCCGCAAAGTTTTGATACTGTGCAAAGATTCCGCCAGCAAACGCAACAATCGCATTGGCAAGAACAATTCCTAATAGTTTCATGGCGTCGGAATTGATGCTGGATGCCCTCACCATAGCTTCGTTATCTCCTGTTGCGCGAAGACTCATACCGAGCTGTGTCTTCAAAAAGGCATACAGCAGTATTATCAGGAGTAATAGGATTGCCATGATTACGATTAGTTTTGCACGATCACCAAAGACTTGGATGAACGGAGTAAATATGGTAGACTTCCCAAATATGGAGATATTCGGTTGTCCGCTCATAATTTTCAAATTGATTGAGTATAGGGCAGTCATGGTTAAGATTCCCGCAAGCAATGGCTGAATCTTACATTTTGTTTGTAGAAGGCCTGTAACGCTACCGGCTAATCCACCAAAGACGAAGGCACCTATAACACCGAGAACGGGATGTCCAGATAAAGCGAGTATCGCGGAAATTGCACATCCGGTAGTAAAGCTACCATCGATGGTTAAATCGGGTATATTCAAGACACGAAAGGAGAGGAATACACCCAAGGACATAATCGCAAAGATCATTCCTAATTCGATTGCATCCTGCAAAATCATAACGGACATTTCGTTCACCTACACTTTCTTCTAGTTTTCAATCATCACAAGATTTTCTCTTGTGGTTACAGATTCTGGTAATTTTACTTTAATTTCTTTTAATGTATCTTCATTGATATACGTATTCAAATGTTCTTTAAACACTTTAACTGGAATATCACTGACATCTTTTCCCTTTAGGATTTCATCCACGATATTTGCGGTTTCTTTTCCTAAGTCGCCATAGTTAATACCAACGGTAGCAAATCCTCCATCATACACCATAGAATCCGCACCCGTGTAAATTGGGATTTGCTTCTGATTTGCGGTTTCCACCAATGCCGCAATGGAACTTGCGACCGTATTATCATTTGGTGCAAAGATGGCATCGCATTGGTTGCAAAGAACGGAAATCGCACTTTGAATTTCTGAAATATTGGTTCCACTACCCTCTACTAAGGTAATGCCATGTTCCTTACAAAATGCTTTTGCTTTCTTTAAATTGGAAACGGAATTTGCTTCTCCACTATTGTAAATAAATCCTAATTTCTTTAATTGTGGATCAATTTCAAGTGCTAAGGCTAAAATCTGATCAACTTGAATTTCATCACTTGTTCCCGTAATGTTTTTATCCGGTTTCGCTAAGTCACTGACCAAGCCTGCTTCAATTGGATCACTGACCGCAGAGAAGACAACTGGAATTTCTTCACTGTAGTTTGCAGCCGTAATTGCGGTTGGTGTTGCGATGGCAACAATGACATCACTTTCATTTCCTGCAAAGGTTGAAAGGATGGAATTTAATGTATTTCGTTGGTTTCCTGCATCCTTGAATTCAAGGTGTACGGTTTCTCCATCGATGTAGCCAAGCTCTTCCATCTGTGCTTTAAAGCTATCGCGAATTTCATTTAAGGATTTGTGTTCTACGATTTGTACGACGCTTACGGTCGGAATGTCTTTCTTTGATTCACCGCTGCATCCACTGACAAGCAGCGTAAGTGTCAGCATGGTTGTGATAATTGCATGTTTGATGTTCATAAAATTTCCCTCTTTTCTGATATTGTCTTATCGTATTGATGATGATTTCTATGCCAATGGACTGTGTAAGATAACACAATATCACCTCCTAATAAAAAAACATCCATCCAAAAAGCCAATTGACTTTCAGGACAGATGCATATGATCTGCGGTACCACCCGAATTGATGTATAAAAACATCCACCTCATTATGATTGTTTATCATGTTTGCTTTATAACGCAAGCAACGTCTTAGATACTAGATTTCTCGTTCCCCTTGACCTCAAAAGTCCATAAATAAGATTGCGTTTCTACCCTGTTTCCAGCTACCAAGGCTCTCTGTAAGTGCACCTCTTATTCTTCTCTTTCTCCATGGTTTCTTTTACGATACACCCGTTTACATAAGATGTCAATATATTTTCATATTATTTCATGAAAGAATTTACACTATTTATGATAAGGGTTGTTGTTCATAATCATGAAGGCACGATAAATCTGTTCTAATACCAGGACTCTTGTCATCTGATGGGTAAAGGTTAAGTCCGATAACTTCCATCGATAATTGGCACGCTTATATACATTTTGTCCAGGTCCAAGAGATCCTGCGATCACAAAGGTGATGTTGCTGGATTGATAAGTTTGTAGTTGATCAATCTTTTTTGAAAACTGCTCACTGCTGATCATCTCTCCCCAAAGATCAAGTAAGATCACAAATTCTTGATCCTTGATTTTTGATAACAAACGTTCTCCTTCTTTTTCCTTCACTGCTTGATTTTCCGCATCACTATTGGATTGTGGGGCAATCTCATCATTGACCTCGATGATTTCCAATTTTGTGAATGGTTTTAATCGTTTACAGTATTCTTCAATCTGTGCACGTACTGCTTTTTCTTTTATTTTTCCAACCGCTACTAGTTTAATCATGGTATTCTCCTCTTATTTTTTACATACGTATTATACCCAAAAAGAAAAGAATAGCAAATGCTATTCTAAGATCGTTGTTTCTTCTTGTGTTTTTCCACGATGTTCATAGGTAAGGGTAATTGGTTCTCCAATTTGTTTTCGATATAAAATCTGCACATAGTCCTTGGATGTATGCACTTGTTTTCCATCGATTTCAAGAAGGATATCCCCTTCTCGAATACCCGCCTGATAAGCTGGTGAGTGTTTGGATACTTCGGTGATATAAAGTCCATCATCAACCTCTTTTGGAACACGTAGATATAAACGTTCAAAGGCAGAAAGCTCTTCAATCGGATAGGCATTGATTCCTAGTACCGGACGAATCACTTCCCCATTCTTTTCTAATTGTGAAATAATCGGTAAGACTTCATTGATTGGTAAGGCAAAGCCAAACCCTTCCACTTCTTCAGAGGAAATTTTCATAGAGTTAATCCCAATCAATTCTCCAGCCATGTTGATCAATGGTCCTCCACTATTTCCAGGGTTGATGGCCGCATCGGTCTGTAGCACATGCACATCCCAATCGGAAATGCCATCATGGTCTACATCCAAAGGCATCGTACGATTCAATCCACTGATTAAACCGCCGGATACACTTCCCTGATATTCAATGCCTAATGGACTACCCATCGCAATGACGTATTCTCCTTTTTGTACAAGGTTCGAATCCCCCATCACAAAGGCTTCGGCATCAAAATCCACAGTGACTGTCAATAACGCTAAATCCGTTAATTGATCGCGACCGACAATTTCGGCTTCTAAGGTTTTTCCATTTGAAAAAGTCACAGCCATGGTATCTCCATTTTCCACAACATGGTTGTTTGTGATGATATACACCTTGTTTTGATCCACTTTGTAGATGGCACCACTTCCTGTACCAAGGGCCCGTTGTTGACCATAGGCAGAAATTGTAACGACTTTTGGCTCGCTCATCTTCACAAGCTCTGTGACATCATTTGAGATCTGCACATGTGCCTGTTGAATGTTGGCATCTTCCTGACTGCTTTCAATTTGAATATTCGAATCGTCTAGTTTTAGACGAAACACTTGTAGTGTAAGCAAGACATTCCATCCTAATAATAGGACTAATAAAAAGGCAGTTCCTTTTTTCATTCTTGTTCGCCCCCATGACCGCTTAGATAAATGGAAAACTGATCCGCTGGATAAAGATGCATATGTGAATGATCAATCTGTTTTTCATCCAGTGTTTTTTCCAATGTTTCCAATGCTAGTTCTCGTGTATTTCCTTCTTGTGAAATATGCGCTAAGACAATTTCTTTTGTCTTTGTCGGTGAAATGACTTCACTTAAAATTTGGGCACTATCTTCGTTACAAAGATGGCCGTATTCATTGATAATACGTTGTTTGATATAGACTGGTCGTGCCGTCTGCATCAGCATTTCGATGTTGTGATTACTTTCAAAGACATAGTAATCCGCATCATGAATATATGTTTTGACTTCCTCACGAATATAGCCTGTATCGGTTACATAGACCATCTTTTCTCCATCGGCTTCTAATACATAGCCAACGGTTCCCTCACAGTCATGACTCATCGGTAAAACCGTAATACGAATATCCTTAATCGTAAAGGTTTGATATGGTGCAATCGTATGCAAATGTGGGGTATCGATATCCTGTGTTGCATACGTTTCGATATCTTTGAATAGTTTGATCTGTGAGACGTGGTCGGTATGTGTATGCGTAATTAATAACGCATCACTTTGTTGATAATCATACTCTAGACGAGTAAAACATTCTTTTAAATATTTGCGAGTACTGCCACAATCGATCACAAGATTGGTATCTTTATGATGGATTAAACAACAGTTCCCTTTTGAACCACTTGCTAATAAGGCAAACTTCATAACCTCTTTCCCTTCTAATAGCTGCTTTCCTTGGCAATGTTGAAAAACGCAGAGATGGATTTTTGGAAGGCTAGTGTGATTCTTCCAGTCGCACCATTACGGTGTTTTGCGATATCCACATCGGTAGGATCGGTTGCATTCTTATTCTCTTCATCCTTATCCTTGTTGTAGTAGTCTTCACGATATAAGAAAATAACGATATCGGCATCCTGTTCGATGGCTCCTGATTCACGCAAGTCGGATAACATCGGGTGTTTGTCCGGTCTTGTTTCTACGGAACGAGAAAGCTGTGATAAGGCAATGACTGGGCATTCCATTTCACGGGCTAATTGTTTTAAGGAACGGCTGATTTCCGAAATCTCTTGTTGACGGTTATCCCCATTTCCACGTCCACTACCGCTGATTAACTGCAAGTAGTCGATGACAATCATATCGAGTCCATGTTCACTCTTTAGTTTTCTACATTTTGAAAAGATCTCTCCAACTTTAATATTAGAGCTATCATCTACAAATAATTTGCTTGCCATCAATTCATTGGCAGCTTCATTTAATTTATTGAATTCATCATCAATGATATTTCCACTTCGTAATTTACTAGATTCCACGGAGCTCTTCGCACTTAAAATACGCTTCATCAATTGTTCTGCAGGCATTTCCAGTGAGAAAATCGCAATGGCACCTTCGTTATAAAACGATGCATTTAAGGCAAGGTTTAACGCAAATGCCGTTTTCCCCATGGCTGGACGAGCCGCAAGAATAATTAAATCTCCACGTTGAAATCCATTTGTTTTTTCATCTAGGTCTTTATAACCCGTTTTAATACCGGTAATTCGAGAATCGCTTGAGCGCAATCGGATCAATTCTTGCATGACTTCAGAGATGACTTTACGACTCGTTTTAAAATCGGTCGCCTTACGATCTCTTGTTACTTGAAGAATATCACGTTCTGCTTTATCCATGACCTCATCAAGATTGCTTGCGGTATCATAGCCTTCTTCCTGAATTTGAGAAGCGACTTCAATTAAACGACGCAAGTGTGCTCGACTTTTGATCATGTCAATATAGTACACGCTATTGCTAGGGGAAATGGATGCATCACTTAACTTGATGATGTAATCTGCACCACCAACAAGATGCAACTGATCGGTATCCTGTAAACGTGCAACCACCGTTGTGACATCCACCGGGGTTCCACTATTCGTTAAATCCATCATCGCTGTAAAAATACGCTGATGAATATCCAAATAGAAATCAGATGCTTCTAACCCTTGATCAAAAACGATGCTTGTGACATTGGGAAATACCATCATCCCACCTAGAATAACTTGTTCCGCTTCATTGCTATGTGGTAATTCTCTTGCCATGGTAAACTCCTATCCGTTCACATGTACGCGAACAACACCAATTACTTTATTTCTGTATAAATCTACTTTCACATCAGAATAACCTAAGCATGTAATCGCATCGGTATCGATGAATTTACGTTTTTCTAATTTAATCTGATGTTCTTTCATCAATTTTTCTACGATTTGTTTTGTTGAAACACTTCCGAATACACGACCACCAGCTCCTGTTTTCACTTGGAACTCCAATGTGATCTTCGCTAATTCTTTTTTCAAATCTTCCGCTTGAGATTCTTTTTGTTTCTCTTCTAAATCATGTTGAAGATTTTGTTCATCTAAAATCTCCATACTTTTCTTTGTTGCTAAAACAGCTAATTTTTTCTGGATTAAAAAGTTACGACCATATCCATCGCTAACTTCTACGATATCTCCTTTTTTACCTACTTTTTTTACATCACTTAACAGAATTACTTTCATCCTGCACTACCTCCTTTTTCTCTTCTATATAAGAATCGATCGTTTTCTTTAATTCTTCGTTCAATTCTTTTACACTAGTTTCTTTTCGTTGTAAAGCTGCCGCATTAAAGTGTCCACCACCACGCATTTTTTCCATGATGACCTGCACATTGACAACACCCTTACTACGTGCTGAAATACCACATTCGTGGTCATTGATTTTCGCGATGACAAAACTTGCCTCTACGCCTTTAATCTCTAACATGCTGTCTGCAACCTGAGACATCAATGTTCGATTGACAATTTGCTGATTATCCACAGCCGCGATGATCATCTGATCCGCATACGTCTTTGAATAATTCATAATCTCTGTTTTCGCAGAGAAATCCACAAAGTTATCTTTTAACATATTTTCTGCCGCAATGGCATCAATACCAAGTTTTTTCAAATACGCAACCGATTCAAAGGTACGACTTCCCGTACGATTACGGAAACGGTTTGTATCCACTAGAATACCTAAATACATCAACGTTCTCTCTTCTAAAGAAAGATTGACGCGATTGCTTTGGTATGGTAAAAATTCCGCAGCTAACTCACAAGTAGAACTTGCGCTTGTTTCCACATACACCAACAATGGATTTCCAATGAAATCTTCACTACGACGGTGATGGTCAATCACAATAATACGATTAGCTGCTAGCAATGTATTTGGTGCTCCCGTCTGTTTTGGATTGTTGTGATCGACAATGATCAACAAGTCCTGATCTTCAATCATGCGTGCACCCTCATCATCCCGGATAAAGTGATGACGATCTTTTAATAAATCATAGTAATCATTAAATGCTTGATTTAATTGTGGTTCAATTCCACCAGAACCAGAAACCACATAACTCTCTTTTCCATATGCCTGTGCTAAGCGAGACATACAAAGCGCACTACCCATGCAGTCAAAGTCCATTTCACGATGGCCAACGACAAAGACGCGATTCGCATCCATGATGGCTTCCTTGATTGCTTGTGACATAACACGCACACGTACTTTACTACGTTTTTCTCTTGCTTCACTATTTCCACCAAAGTAACGAACGCTTTCTCCATATACTTTCACCGCTGCCTGATCTCCACCACGACTCTGTGCTAATTCCAATAAATCGTTAATCATCGTATCTAAAACAGCGAAGTCATCAATTCCTCTCGCAAAGGACATACTCAAAGTGATATTGACATCAATATCTTCTGCATTCTTACGAATGGTATTTAAAATTGAAAATTTATCATCGACCACTTCTTGGAAGATCTTTTCATTTAAGACCACAAGAAAACGATCACTACGTAAACGACGAATCAACATTCCCTTTTTATCGGCCCATTCAACCAATGGCTGACGGACAACCGTATTGATCTGTGACATCTTTGATTCATCTTCGTATTGTTGAATTTCCATATAATTGTCTAATTGTAACAACCCTGCAACCACGCGATCTTCGCGAAACTGTGTTGCTACCTTATAAAATTCGGTGATATCTTTGACAAAGAGCACCTGTCCATTATCCTTACGTGTAATCTCATACACATAGTTTTGATCATGAACGGTGATGCGATCGGCATCCCCTTGGAACAGCTCCGTGATTCCTGGAATCCAAGAAGTTAACTTTTTACCAATGATTTTTACTCCTCGCTCTTCCAACAACTCACTTGTCCAAGTTGCACAATATTGTTCATCATATGTGATGATACCCATTTTCCCAATCAACAATGCTTCCTTTGCATCGTGTCCTAGAATTCTAGAAATATCAATATCCTTTTGTTCACGGTCACTGCTAAACCAATAGACAACCCATAAAACAACAAGCGTATTGATCAAGACTAAAACGATCATCGGGAAAATGCGAACACCTTCAATATCTGCCATAAACAATGCAAAAACGGCAACAAACTGTGCTAAGATAACAATTCCAATTTGTACCTTAATGTTTTCTAGTCGCTCCATACATTACACCTCGTTTCAAGCGCTGAAACAACCGTAGACGTAAATCCACGATCATATCCAAGATTCCAATCACTGCGATGATATCATTGATGATTGGAATAAATAATGAAATCATAATTACAATCGACCAAGCTCTTTTCTTTTTTAGTAAAAGAATACAAAGTAAAATCAAGGCGCCATAGCCAATCGCAAAGGGCTTAGCGAAAAGATAAAGAGCAAATACAATTGCATAAGCATCTTGGTTTAATTTTATCACATTTCGCAATAAAAATAGAACATATATTGCTAGAATTCCATATCCAATATAAGGACTGACCTTAATATCGAAGATATTCTTCATTGGTACAACTTCAATATGCATACGTTTTAACACTGTATTCGCAATCATATGAATGCACATTGTTTGTAAAATCGTCATCAAAACTGCCGTAAAGAAGACAACAAAGGATACAATCGTTCCTAATGGAAGTGATAAATTGACATTCAATACTTCCATCAAGGTCTTCACCAATTCCACATCTTCACTTGGATCATAGCCAAAGAAGGCCGCAAAGACGATGGTTGTGATAAAGTACGAAACAAATGTGAATAGTGCTGTCATACTTAACAACGTACCATTCTTCCATTTCTTTCTTACTCCCGCTCCATATAGAATTCCAATCACCATACAGCTGACAAGATAAAAAATCGTTGTCGGTTGGGCAATCATAAAGCTTAACAATACCATGCTGACAGCAGGTACCAATGCGCTTTTTACGCCATAACGAGCGGTATACATCAAGATGGGAAAGGTTAAAATCCAATACATCATAAGTTCAAGCATACCGGCTAATTGTCGATTGATGAATAAAAGCATGCCTACGATGGCAACCATCATGGCTCCTTCGGTTATCTTCTTTGTTTGATTATTCACGTAATCTTCCTTTCTTATGATAAAAACCTCCACCTGATTAACAGCTGGAGGTCTTAATTTACGAATATTATTCGCTAACGTATGGTAATAAAGCCATTTGACGAGCGCGTTTGATTGCAGTCGCCAACATACGCTGATATTTAGCGCGTGTTCCTGTTACACGTCTAGGGATGATTTTTCCGTTTGAAGAAATAAATCTTTTTAATAATTCAACATCTTTATAGTCGATGTATTCGATTTTGTTTTTTGTGAAGTAGCAAACTTTCTTACGTCCCATGCGTTGTTTTTTGAAAGCCATAGTGTATCTCCTTTCTACCATTGATTAAAATGGTAAGTCATCACTTGCGATGTCTAATGTATCACTTGATGAAAAATCGTTAGAGTAAGACTGAGATGAAGTGTTTGGCTGATAGCCTTGACTTCTTGAATCATAATCAGGTGTATAAGCATTTACGCTAGAGGCACTGTTTGTACCTTTTGGTTCTAAGAATTGTACAGTATCTGCGACAACTTCAGTTACATATACACGCTTCCCACTCTGGTCATCATAGCTGCGTGTCTGGATTCTTCCTTCTACTCCAACTAAGCTACCTTTGTGTGTATACTGCGCAGTATTATCAGCAACTTTGTTCCAGCAAACACAGTTGATAAAATCAGCTGTTGGTTGCCCTTCTGTTTTTATTCTGCGATCACAAGCTACCGTAAATGATGTGACACTTGCACCTGAACCTGTTTTTCGCAACACAGGATCTTTCGTCATACGTCCAACTAATACTACACGGTTGATCATAGTTCAACATCCTTTCCGAATATCTTATTCTTCGTCTTGAGTTTTAACGATCATATAACGTACGATGTTGTTGTTGATACGAGCTAAACGATCGAATTCTTTGATTCCTTCGTTGTTTGCTGTAACGTTGATTACAACATAGTACCCTTTGTTCATGTGTTTGATTTCATATGCGAATTCTTTTACGCCCCATTCTTCAACCTGGTCGATTGAACCTTCGTGGTTAGTGATGATGCTGTGTAAGCCATCCATAACTTTAGCGCGTGCAGCATCTTCTAATGATGCATTCACAATGTACATGATTTCATATTTTTTCATTCTGTACACCTCCTCGTGGTCTGTGGCCCTGACTTGATTCAGAGCGGGGAGTAGAGATATCTACTCGTTTACAAATTATAGCACTTTATGATTTGAAAAGTAAAGGAATTTTTCTACTTTTTTTTATTTTTTTCAATCTTCTATTTTTGCATTCCCAATTCTATAAAATCTATCATTTTTTTCTTACTCGGTGTATAATAAATCTTATAATAAAATGACTGAGGGGTGATTTTATGGTTGCTTTACAGAAGCAAAAAGGCCTGATGACAGAGGGTGTCATCTGGAAGGAATTGTTGTTTTTTTCCATACCTTTATTATTAGGAAACCTGTTTCAGCAGTTGTATAATGCCGTGGATTCCATCATTGTCGGAAACTATATTGGACCACAAGCACTTGCCGCCGTTGGAAGCAGTTCCCCAGTAATCAATCTATTAGTTAGCTTCTTTATGGGGCTCTCCGTTGGTGCAGGGGTTGTCATTTCTCGCTATTATGGCGCACGTAATATTGAAAGTATGCAAAAAAGCATTCACACATCGCTTGCCTTTACCTTTGTGGCAGGCATCGGTTTAACCATCTTTGGTGTCTTGTTCTCGCCCACAATCCTTCGCTGGATTGGCACACCAAGTGATGTTATGGCAAACTCCATACTTTATTTGAAGATTTATTTTGCTGGTATTTTAGCAAATATCCTTTATAACATCGGCAGTGGAATCCTACGAGCTGTAGGTGATTCAAAAAATCCACTCTATTTTTTAATCATCTCTAGTATTACCAATATTATTTTAGACTTAATCTTTGTCGTTGTTTTGCACATGGGCATTGCCGGCGTTGCCTGGGCAACCTTGATTTCCCAATGCATCAGTGCCGTTTTGGTCTTACTTCTATTGATCCGCTGTCCTTATGAATATAAGGTTACCTTAAGCCACATCCACTTCCATGCATATGAGATGAAGGAAATCATTCGCATCGGTTTACCAAGTGCGATTCAAAATGGAGTTGTATCCTTTTCAAACGTCATTGTACAAAGCAACATCAATGCCTTTGGTTCCTTAGCGATGGCAGGGTGTGGTGCTTATACAAAAATCGATGGATTCGCAATCTTACCCGTTATGAGTTACTCCATGGCCTTGACAACCTTTGTTGGACAAAACATGGGGGCTAGAAAACTCGATCGTGTAAAACAGGGTGCAAAATCCGGTATCTTGATGTCTGTTTTAACAACACTTGCGATTTCCTCTATTTTGATGATCTTTGGAAAACAGCTTCTATCCATCTTCTCCGATAATCAACAGGTTATTGATTATGGATTGTATATGATGCATATTTTAGCTCCATGTTATTGCTTTTTAGCAATCTCCCATGCCTTCAATGGTATTATTCGTGGTGCTGGTGTCACAACAATTCCTATGATTGTCATGATCTCTTGTTGGTGTGGAATGCGTATGTTGTGGATTTTTATCAGTGTACCAATCTTTCAAAACATCGGTGTTGTCTTTATGGGTTGGCCATTAACTTGGCTAGCTAGTGCTATATGGTTATTCATCTACTATAAAAAAGGCAATTGGCTAACAAGATAAACGTTTAATCAAGATATGGATAACATTCATGAGAAGTAAAGAAAAATCAACTCTGCTGTTAGCACAATAGAGATAATTACCAAAATTTTAGACTAGATACTAAAAAAGGCACATCGTGCCTTTTTATAATGAATCCT
>SAMEA104404106__coassemble_1553_pt1 | contig 16976 bp, 18 predicted proteins | sample SAMEA104404106__metabat2_high_PE_075 | metagenome-assembled genome bin SAMEA104404106 (sample SAMEA104404106) | Balaenoptera acutorostrata
GATTATTATACCATCTACAAAAAAAGACTGCTGACCTTTTGTCAACAGTCTGAAGCGTGAAAATCACGCTTATAATACTTTGCTTAAAAATTCTTTTGTACGTGCATTCTTTGGATGATCAAAGATTTCTTCAGGTGTTCCCTGTTCTGCAATCACACCTTGATCCATAAAGAATACACGATCACTGATTTGTTTTGCGAAATTCATTTCATGGGTAACAATCACAATCGTTAATCCCATATCCGCTAACTCAGAGATAACATCCAATACATCCTTAACCATTTCTGGGTCTAACGCACTCGTTGGTTCATCGAATAAAATAACATCGGGTTCCATCGCCATTGCACGAACAATAGCCAAACGCTGTTTTTGACCACCAGATAATTTCTTTGGATATTCATCTTTTTTATCTAACAATCCAACCTTTTTTAATAGTTCACATGCTTTTGCATCGGCTTCTGCTTGTGATTGTTTTAATTCTAAACGAGGAGTAATGGTGATGTTTTCCAATACAGTTAAGTGTGGGAATACATTGAAATGCTGGAATACCATACCAATTTTACGACGATGTACATCAAGGTCAATTCTCTTATCCGTAATGTCTACGCCTTCAAAGATAACCTGTCCACTCGTTGGAACCTCTAATAAATTTAAGCAACGAAGGAAGGTACTCTTTCCGCCACCACTAGGTCCAATGATGGATACCACTTCTCCTTCATGAATCTCTTCGCTAATTCCTTTTAGAACATCCAATTTTCCATAGCTTTTTGTTAAGTTTTTAACTTCAATTAATGTACGCTTAGTCACTGATACTCATTCTCCTTTCAAATGCTTTTACAACTTTGCTTAAACTGTATGTAACCACAAAGTAGATGATTGCGGCAATCGTTAATGGCTCTAAGCTAAAGAACGTTGCGGTTTTAATAATATTATTTACACTCATCAATTCTCCGATATAGAAAGCGGATGCTAAGGATGTTTCCTTAACCATCATAATAAATTCATTCCCCAATGATGGAAGAATTGTTTTAATCGCTTGTGGGAAGATGATTTTTACCATCATATTACGATTGGTCATACCTAAACACTTCGCTGCTTCCCATTGTCCCTTATCAACGGCTAAGATACCACCACGTATGATTTCCGCAACATAGGCACTACTATTGATAATCAAGGCAACAATCACACTGAAGATCATTGGAATTTCACTATTGATTTGTGCAAAGATAGAAACAAACATCCACAATTGTAACAACAATGGTGTTCCACGAATAATCTCAATGTAAACATTTGAAATCTTTTGAATAATGACGTTATGACTTAATTTAATGATTGCTAATAAGGTTCCAATTAAAGTACCACCAAGAACGGTAACAAACGCAAGTCCTAAGGTAACAAGCAATCCCTTTAAGAACATCGGCCAATAACGAACCGCAATTTTATAGGTACGTTGTAAGAAGTTTCCTGAGATTTTATATTTATCATAGTTGATGGCATGTTCATACCATTCCTCATATAACCCTTGTTCACGAACTTGTTGGATAATTTCATTGGTACGTTCTACCAATTCCACTTCTCCTTTTGGAATTCCAATACGATTTCCTACATAATCCGGATTTAATTTAAACTGTAGCGTTTTATCGATATATAAACCATCACGTTGATTCATAAAATCAAGTCCTGTACCATAAGCACAAGCAATCGCATCGACATTTCCTTGCATCAATAAGTTGATTCCATCATGAAGACCAACGATATGTTGAATGGTAACATCCTCCATCTGTTCTTTCACATAGAACTCTTGTAAAGAACCTGGTTGAGCCGCAATGATCTTTCCTTTGAAATCATCGTGTGATTTATATTTATCTTTATTCTCTTCAAGAATTAATAAGCCTTGCCCTGCAGCATCCCCTTCTTCATCAAAGTATGAATCCGTCATTTCCATGGCATCTAAGCGTTCTGGAGTCTTAGTGATACCGGTGATAGCCATATCAATCTGACCGTTCCCTAAACTCGCTAAAACCGCATCAAAATCCATTGCTTTAATCGTTAGTTTAACACCCAACTCTTTGGCGATATAACGAGCAAGATCCATATCACTTCCTACATACTGATCTTGACCAGATTTTGTTGTATCAATAAATTCGTTCGGTGGAAAGTCTGGAGATGTTCCAACGACTAATTCCCCTTCTTCTAAAATTTGATCCAATAACGATGTATCGTCTTTTTTTGCCATTACGCTAGTCATATCCATTGTACATAATACAAACAATAAAGAAACAAAGCATAATACTACTTTTTTCATCATTTTCATCACATATCCCTTCCTTCATAAAAAAAAGTCGTCTCTATATCCAGAGACGACATAAAAATCGCGGTACCACTCTAGTTACTTTTATACAACGTATAAAAATCACCTCAACCTTTAACGCAGGCATACGATCTTCTCTACTAAGTTCAAGAAGACACTCCCAGATGCGCTTCCATGATTCCGTTACCGCTAGACTTCCACTCTATTCTAGCTCGCTTGTGGGATAGTATCATGTACTCTTCTGATCCTCGATTTTAACAGTGGTTTTATAATAATGGAAATAAAAACGTTTGTCAACATTATTTTTCATTATTTTTCATGTGAAATTTTTTACAACAATAAAAAAAGAGATCTTACGATCTCCATGTCTTATTTACCACGACGTGCTTTACGTGCAGCTTCTGACTTTAATTTACGACGAACGCCAGGTTTTACGTAAAACTCTCTTTTGCGAGCTTCAGCAAGGGTTCCATTTCTTGACACTTGACGTTTGAATCTACGTAAAGCATCATCAAGAACTTCGTTTTCTTTAACTACTACTTTCGGCATGATTTACCCTCCCTTCTGATGCAAGCATATTTATTATACTTAAAAGTGCATAAAATTGCAACCTAAATATCACATTTTTTGTAAAAATATTTGATTAATTTTTATTTGATGGATTTTCCCATCGATTTCATGCTTAAAAATGCTATTCTTCTTCCATTCCTAAGGCATATTTACGAATAATATGGCGTGCTGCCACATGATCGCCAATCCATGGTTCACGACCAAATTCGCGATACATAAAGACTTCATCACCCTTACCAAGGATTAAAATCGTATCATTGACATTCGCACTCTCTACCGCTTGGCGAATTGCCGCATAACGATCTTCGATAAAGATGTTGTTTGTATCTTTGATACCAGATTTGATTTCATTTGCGATATCACGTGCATCTTCATCACGTGGATCATCTTCCGTTAAGATGATGCTGTCGCAATATCGATCTGCGATTTCTCCAAATACTTTACGTTTCTTTTTATCACGTTTCCCCGCAGAACCAAATACAGCGATAATAGAATTTGAATCTGGTGTAATATTCTGTGCAAATTCAAAAACTTTCTCTAATCCATCTGGAGTGTGTGCAAAGTCTACAATGACATTGAATGGCTGTCCTTCATCAATGCGCTCCATACGCCCTTCAATCTGCGTTAAAGAAGAAAGGTAAGGTAAAATATCCTCAATGGATAAACCAGTCTCACACATCGCCGCAACGGCCCCTAATAAGTTATAAATGTTATATAGCGCAACAAGATTAGTAGATACTTGATATTGCTTAGAATCATGTAACAAGGTAAATGTAGAACCATTGGTACCAATTTCAATTTGATCGGCACGATAGTCTGCATCTTCTTGAACACCATATGTAACAATCTTAGCCTGACAACCCTCAACCATTTTGTTAGAATATGGATCATCCACATTGACTACCGCAACGCCATCTTTTTTCAATTGTAAAAACAATTTGTGTTTTGCTTCAAAATAGTTGTCAAATGTACCATGGAAATCCAAATGATCATACGTTAAATTCGTATACACCGCAACATCAAAATCAACACTTAATACACGTCCTAATTCTAGACCATGAGAGCTGACTTCAAGCGCACAGGCTTCCATGCCATACTCAAGCATATCACGCATGGATTTATGAATCATAATCGGATCTGGTGTCGTTAAACTTGGTGGTAAGACAACATCCCCATAACTGATTGAAATGGTTCCGATATATCCACATGGTTTAAAATGTGAATACACATCACGAATAATGCTAGTGATCGTACTTTTTCCATTTGTACCCGTAACCCCAAAGACCTTCATCTTACGGCTAGGATGACCATAAAATTTACTAGCAACCATATTTAATGTACGATTTACATTTTCAACTTTAATATATGCAACACCCTTGTGCATCACTTCAATATCCTGAGAGTGCACAATGCAGATTGCTCCTTTTTCTACTACTTCTTCTACGAATTGATGACCATTGAATGTCATACCCTCCATACAAAAATACATATCATTTGGTTGTACCTTACGTGAATCGGTACATAAACCTGTAATATCGATTTCTGGAGCATGTTCAAAAATTTCTGATAGCTTCATTCTAATCCTCCTTAATTTCACAAGCGATTAACTTGTCATCTTCGAATGAATGAATTCTTACTCTTTGCATCGTATGTAAACAAGAAGGATCCGCTGGACAATATACTTCCAAGTATTCACTTGTATGTCCAAACAACATACCATCCACTTCTTTTTCAAATAAGACATCGACTTCTTTATTTACAAACTTCTGTTTATAAGCAGTATATAACTCTTTTGAGCATTGTGCAAGTCTGCTTGCACGCTCTTTCTTTGTTTTATTATCTAAATGACCTGGCATTGTTGCAGCTTTAGTAAAATCACGTTTTGAATAAGGGAAAATATGAAGGAAGCTAAAATTAATTTCCTTGATGTTTTGCATCGTATCTTGGAATTGTTCCTCTGTTTCTTGAGGGAAGCCAACAATGACATCACTAGAAATACTAATATCCGGCATCAAAGAACGAATATAGTGTACACGTTCTAAAAACCATGCCACATCATAAGGACGATTCATATTCTTTAACACAACATCATTTGCCGTTTGAATTGGAATATGTAAGTGTCTTGCGATGCGTGGCTCCTGTTGCATGAATTCTAATAATTCATCCGTGATTTCATTCATCTCAATACTTGAAATTCGAATACGTTCAAGATTTGGAACTTCATCACATAAACGTTTCATAACATGTGTTAAATTCGTTTTTAAATCACGTCCATAACGTCCTGTATGAATACCACTTAATACAATTTCACGGTGTCCATTCGCACATAGATTTTTTGCATTCATCACAACTTCATCTTCTGGTAAAGAACGCTCTGCCCCACGTGCAAATGGAATGATACAGTAACTACAGAACTGATTACATCCATCTTGGATTTTTAAGAACGCTCTTGTTTGATGTTCAAAATGACGAACAGGCAAGGCTTCAAATACACGCAATGCACGAACATCCTGTAAAACGTTTTGTTCTTTTTCACCTTTTACTGCGCGTTCGATACGATCGGCAAGATCTTTTTTCCCTGCACTACCAACTAGAATATCTACATGTTCCATAACCTCTAATTGTTCTTTTGCCGTCTGTACATAACATCCTACAACCGCAATGATCGCATCTTTATTTAAGGCTCTTGCTTGGTGAATTTTTTGTCTTGATTTGCTACCTGCTGTATTGGTAACGGCACATGTATTGATAATATATACATCTGCTTTTTCTTTGAAGGATACTTCTTGAAATCCTTTCTCTAATAAAGAACTTTCGTATCCTTGTGATTCATATGTGTTTACTTTACAACCAAGTGTCGCAATGGCAAATGTCGTCATTCTTAACTCTCCTTTTTTCTTCTTTTTTTATCTACTTTTAGTTTATATTTTTCAATCTTCTTTAATACGCGTTTTGTATATAGCTTATGCTCTAACACTAGATCAAGCAAGGCATCTTCATCGTTTTTTAGTACTGCTTGTGCAATCGCATCTAAGATTGCATCCTCAGGTTGATCAAGCTTTGGATTTAATGAAAATACCGAATCTAGTTGATCATTCACATAGTGATAAAAACGTTTTGTGACTGGATGAAATAGAACATAGTGTTCATTTGAAGCATGGGCACAGACACGTAAACTTGTAAACCCGTGATCATATGCATGATAGCCGTATACATGATCCTTTGCTTCTTTTTTACAATCTCTGATAAACGTATGGTATTGTTTCAAGTCCAACAACACAATTTCACGTTCATACAAGGCATTTAACCATGGGCTAAATGCAGGCATATAAATATTTTTATCATCACATGAAAAACAAACCAATGCTTGTTTTAACTTTTCTATCTCAACATTCATAAGATGTTTTCGTTGTAAATAGGTAATATCATACCAGTAATCATACATCTTCACATACGTATCAAAAAACACATCTTCAAAACGTCGTTTGATCAATAAAGATGAATAGATGTATTCTACACGAAAGCAATCCTCATCATGTTTAATTGGTGTATCCATATCATATTCTTTTAACAGGGCTATCTTCTTTTCCATCGCACGTTTCTCTTTTTTATAAGACAACAAGGTGCGATCATATTTTTTATTAACATAGTGTACAAGATTTCTCATGGACAACTCCTATTTATTCATAGTAAAAGGAAATACCATGGATCACACTCATAGCAGCTGTTTCTGCTCGTAGAATGCGTCCACCCAAGGAGATGCGCTGAAAGCCCTGATTTTCCAGCTCCATAACTTCTTCTTCACTAAAACCGCCTTCACAGCCAACAACAACAAAGACACGCTTTGCATCTGGATAAGACTCTAACACATCTTTTATATGATGACTTTTTACAACCGCATTTTCATAGGCAATCAATTTTACATCATAATCCTTTGCTTCCATGGCTAAATTCTTAAAAACAATCGGTTGATGTAGATTGACCAATGTTGAACGTTTACATTGTTCACAAGCCTCCAATAAGATTTTGTTCCAACGCACCATTTTTTTATCCTGTTTTTCATCTTTCGTCTTAACAACGGTACGACTTGATGTAAATGGAAGAATCTCATCAACGCCAAGCTCCGCACATTTCTGTAACAAAAAATCCCATTTTTCTTTTTTGATCATACCCTGTGCCAATGTAATATGCACCGGATTTTTTGTATGGTCTTCGATTGGTTCATCGATAAGAGCATACACGTCTTTCTGTTCAAAAACCAAATGAGCAAAATACATATGTCCTTGATAATCCGCAATACGGATTACATCTTCTTCTTTCATGCGCATAACATGAGAAATATGATGTGCTTGTTCTGCATCAAAGGAAATCTTTTCTGCAGGAGTAATTTGACGATTGATAAAATATTGTTGCATTGTTCATCCCTTGATTCACTTCTATAAGTGATTCGTCTTCCTTTCTGTTGCTTTTCAGGCATAGTTATACCATAACTAATTAATAATACAATATTTTTTTAAATCTTACAATTCATAGTGGCAAATTTACCTTCTTATGAAAATTTTCACAAGCAAGCATAAGAAAAGCAGTACATTCCTGTACTGCCTAACGACTTTTCATTTTTCCTTTTGTTGCCAAAGAACGAAGTTGAATTACTTCAAATGGTTTTAATTTACGATATTCCCCTTGACGTAAGTCACTGCATTTCAAGAATGCAAGTTCTTTACGATGCAAACGACGAACCTCATATCCCAACGCTTCCATCATACGTTTGATTTGACGATTACGACCTTCATAAATCGTTAAGTCAAAACTACATTGATTTTTTGCATCATCTGTTTCCGTCATTTTTAACTTCGCAGGTAATGTTTTTATTCCATCGTCTAAAACAATTCCACGTTTAATTTGTGTGATTTGTTCTGGCGTTAAGATTCCATTGATCGTTAAGTTATATACTTTTGGGATATGATAACGAGGGTGAATAATCTCATTCGCAAATTCTCCATCGTTTGTTAAAATTAAAACTCCACTTGTATCATAGTCCAAACGTCCTACGGTAAAAATTCTCTCTTTACAATCCACCAATTCGATAACTGTACGACGATCAAATTCATCGTTGCTTGTACACATCGTCTTCTTTGGTTTATTCATTAAGAAGTAAACTTTATCTTCTTTTGAGATCATTTCACCATCAACTTCAATCACGTCTCCGCGTTTTACTTTATATCCCATCTCAGAAACGATTTCTCCATTTACAGATACTCGACCCTGAGCAATCATCTCTTCTGCTTTTCTTCTTGATGCAATTCCCGCCTGTGCAATTACTTTTTGTAAACGTTCCATGCTATCACCATCCATTTCTGTAAGTTATTTTACATGATAACATGCGATTTGAAAAGGTTTATTTTTAAGAAAAGAAAATCATTGATAAAACTATTGCACTCACGATTCCAAACAGATCGGCAACCAGCCCAATACTCAATGCATTTTTGCTATTTCGAATGCCGACACTAGAAAAATATAACGTAATCACATAGAGGGTTGTATCCGTAGAACCTTGAATGATGCTCGCCATATTTCCAACAAGTGAATCCACACCACATTGCTTAAAAATATCAATCATGATCGCAATAGATGCATTCCCTGAGATAGGGCGAAAGAATACCATTGGCCAAATTTGAGATGGAATGGTAGGAATCCATTGCGCTATATGTGTACTCAATACGTCTAATAAGCCACTTTCACGTAATAAGGATACCGCAAATAACATTGCTAATAACGATGGATAAATTTCCGTAAATAGATGCAAGCCATCTTTTACACCTAAAACAAATGCAGCATAAGCATGGACATGGCGAATCCAAGCTACCAAGAAAATAAATAAAACAATACAAGGCAATAAAAAGGAAGTATCAATCATGATAATTCCTCCATCGATCCCATGTTAATCCCGCAATGGATGCGATGCATGTCGATACAATCGCATACGGCATAAACCCGCTTACATCCGTTGCATGAAACGATACACGTAGGCCAATAATCATCGTATTTAAAATTGTTACACCAGCGGTATTCATAACTAAAAAGGTAACCATACTTCTTGTTGCCACTTCTTTATTTGGATTGTGTTTTTGCATACCTTGCATGGCTTTTAATCCCATTGGTGTTGCCGCATAACCAAGACCAACCATATTGACAACAACATTGCTTGCCACATATCCAAGTGTCTCATCATCCTGTTGAATGTCAGGTAATAAACGCTTTAAAAGTGGATGAAACAATCGTTCTAAAGCATGCAACAACGAAGCCTCTTTTGCAATGTAAAGGATTCCATTCCAAAAAGCAGTTGTACATAACAACGGTATGACAAATTCAAATGTTTCCTCTCCTACATTCATAAAAACATCCGTAACCGCCTGATAGTCTTTTGTTGCAATGCAGTATAAGGTTGTTAAACAAATGATACTAATCCAAATACTATTCATCCTAGATCAACCTCCTAAATCATAGAGACGGAATATACGCGCTTGTATCCCTGCCTAGAAACATCAATATACAACTGTTGTCCATCTACATAAGTCAATACATTAAACTGTGAATCCTTATTTTGTGTTGTTGCATAAATGGTCTTTGGAATGATCACTTCTTTTCCAAATAGCTGATACACACCCTTTTTAACAATTGGAACATAGTTTATAGATGCAAGCATTTCATGATGCTTTTGTTTATGGAAGGCAAAATCATCTGGATAGCCCAAGGTTACAACCGTCGTTTGTTTCGTTTGAAATTTAGCGGTTGTGATCAATGTACGGCCTGCTTTTTTGGTAAATCCTGTTTTCCCAGCAATGACAAGACCATCCTCAAATAATAAACGATTTTTGTTCTTCCAACGATCCTTCCACTCCGTTGTATAATATTTCTTTCCAGCAATGGTACGAAACGTTTCATTTTTCATCGCATAGGACATCAATAAGGCCATATCATATGCGGTAGAACAATTTCCACCATCCTCTTCATCCAAACCACTTGGATTTCGAAAGATGGTATTTGTCATACCAATTTCCTTTGCCTTTTCATTCATCCATTTCACAAACTCTTTGACACCACCACCAACATGGTGAGCAATCCCAATGGCACAGTCATTTCCAGAGCGAAGCATCAAACCATGCAACATCGTATTCATCGATACCTTCTGACCCTTTTTTAAATAGACCATCGACCCATAGGCATCATCAATCTCATCACCAAGGATCCATGTCTGATGTAAATCTGCATGCTGAATGGCTATGATTGCAGTCATAACTTTAGAGATACTTGCAACACTTTGCACCTGATGTATATTATCTCCTTCTAATATGGTCTGGTCTTCATCACTTAATACACAATACGATTGCGCTTGTATGGAAAGAATGCAAAAACACCATAAACAAATACTAAGGACTATATACTTCACAATATCACCTATTTTTTTATATGAAGAAACAAGATTAGTTATGATATTTTTTCATCAACAAAAAAAGTATCGATCCTTGTAAAATCGATACTCTTAAGATAAAATAGTTTTTATTTTCGTTTCAGACGTCCTAATAGATAATCAAGTCCATATAACACAAGCCCTAAAATCAAAAAGCCTAATAGGATAATCGTAACCATAAAGAATACTTTTCCTGCTCCATATAGATCAATATCAACAAATGGATAAGGGAAGCGACTAGCACCACTAAAGCCTGCAAACATCAAATCCGAAAACATTGGTCGAATTAAAATAAAGAATACATAAACAATTGGTAAAATTAACCAAGTAAATGGATGATACCAACGTACATCTCCTTTTTCCGTAAAAAGCAAGTAATCAAGTAATGTCGTAATTGGAACCACATAGTGAACAAGTGTATTCGCTAATACTTCGGTAAAGGTAACTTCCGCTACTGCACCTACACCCGCTTCCATTGCACCATTTAACATGAAATGATACACCAAGCCAGTAATTAAGATGCCAAGTACAACACTACCTTTTACCAATGGACTTTCTTTTTTAGGATTGCAAATTAATAAATAAGCAAAATAAAATAAACATACAAAGTTACTTAGAATTGTATAATAACAAGTTAGAATACTTGGATTGCCAATTCTTGCAACAATGGTGTACTGTAATGCGATTCCCAACTCGCATAACATCAAGCAAAGCAAACGATAGCTTTGTTTTACATACGTATTTGAAATATTCATAAAACCCTCCTATATATAAATACAATGATAACGAAATTTACTTTGAATTTCAATGTTTTTTTCTATAGGAATAAAGATATATAGAATAATCCACTATAAATCAAATAAGTTTTCCATCTTTTTATGATAGTCTTCTGGATTTACGGCAATGCTTTCCGCATGGGAAGCATGTTTTACAATCAACAAGTCCTTTTCTGATTGACAGGCATCATAGAGCTTGTAGGCCATGGATACAGGAACGATGAAGTCATCTTCTCCATGTACAATGAAAATCGGTGCTCTTGCCTTTTTCACCTGTTCGATCGGTTTTCCTTCAGAAAATGAAAATCCTGCCTTATGAGATGCATACCAACTACAAATAGGAACAAATAAGTGAGATGGAACATGGAAAAAGGCCTTCATTTGTACAAGCAATGCTTCCTTAACATCCGTATAGCCACAATCCGCCACAACACCAATCACTTGTTCTGGCAGTTGCTCTTCACCACTTGCAGCTAATACGGTAGCAGCTCCCATGGATACACCATGCAGTAAAATCTGTATATGCGTTCCATATTTTTCTACTAAGGAAGTAGCCCAAGCAACACAATCTAAACGATCTTTTACACCCATCGTAATGTATTTCCCTTCACTATATCCATGCCCACGATCATCTACTAATAAGATGTTAAATCCTTTCGACTCATAATATGCCATATGTGGTGCAAATTCATCAAATGCATGTGATTGAAAACCATGAATTCCAATGATAAATCGATTGGAAGTAGGATTGCAACGAAACATCGTTCCATGTAATTTTATACCATCAAAACTAGTAATATACACATCTTCTTGAGGCAAATCCTTCATATAGACTAGCCCCTTTTGCGCAACTGGATACAATGGTCCATCTTTATAAAACGATACATCGATATTTGCGCTAAATTTCTCACCCGGATTTTTTCTCTTTAAATTCTTTAAAAACATGGTTCCAATCAAATGACAGAATACTAGTAAACATAATAAGACCATCATAATAATCATTAAAAATAAAGACATAATGATTCTCCTTTCATATGGATTACTTTTCTAATTCTTTTTTTAGACAATTGCACAATGCATCAATTTCACCGATCAACAATGATTCATCCGGTTCGTGATACTTGATAAATTGACTACGTTTGTTCTTGAATTCCCGTGTATGTTGTTGTAGATCGTTTCGCTGTGCAAAATCTAGATAAAATTGATAATATGCACGAAACGGCTTTAACAAGAGCTGATATACGACTTGATACTGCTCATAAGCAGAAGAAGATGCACACTGTTTCATAGTAACTTGTGTTTTAAACACATCTTCCATATAATCAAAATTAAAAATTAAAGAAAGATGTGTTTTTAGATGTTCTAACAATTTGATCACATCTTTATAAACCATCGTTCTTTCTTTGGTCACATGTTGTTCCATAGATGAATTACCTTTCTTTTTATCATGTTATCATTATAAAAACTCATGAATGATATTTCAATAAAAATCGTAAGTCTCATCTATAATTTCAAACATGAAAACTAACTATAATCAATATCAGTTATTTCTACTTATAGATTAAAAAAGGAGCGATTTACTTTCGCTCCCTTTCTATATTTCGTATCTTGTCAATCAGTTCTCTTTGATTCTTTAACAAGATACCCAAGGTACTTTTGTCCATGTACTTTCATTTCCTAGTTCGCTTTCAATTTTAATGTTCTTTACTTTGCGAACCATTTCTTGATTTCCATCTCGCGATTCCTTTATTCTGACATTTCCTTCATCCTTGCTCATCACTGCTTTCACCAATTTTAAGAATGGATGTTTACTCTGCCCTTCGCTTCCCTTGGCTCTTACAGGTCGCCATTACTCTTGGATTCCGTATATGATCACGTTTCTATTATTCGTGCATATCTCTATCCCTTTCATGAACATTCCCTGTTTTAAGTATCTTTGGGTGAACCTTTTCTTTGTTCACCTATACTATACCTTTGCATTGCTCACTTGTAAAGCTAACTGGAAACATTGACGAATAGATGGAAAAGTTAGAAAAACAAAGACTCAATCCATAAAAAAGGAGCGACTTTTCTTCGCTCCCTTTCTATATTTTGTACCTTGCCTACCACTTTCCATTGGTCCTAAGCAAGATACCCAAGGTACTTCTTTTATCTACTTTCTCGACCGATCCCGACTGGTTTTTTTCACATTCATTACTTCAACTCGTTCTGTCTTGATTTCAATTCCGCTATTCTCTTTACCGATTACCTTTTTCCCGTCTTCCTTATCTCATGCATCTCTTGCATTTCTAAGTGTCGCCGGTTTCATCGGCTTTGCGTTCCCTTGGCTCTTACAGGTTGCCACTACTCTTGGACCTTGTATATAATCACCTTTCAATTATAAGTGCATATCTCTTGTCCCTTTCATGAACGTTTCCTGTTTTAAGTAGGTTTATTGGAACCTCTCTTGGTTCACTTATACTATACGTATTTCTGATCTCTTTGTAAAGATAAGTGGAATAACTGGCAGATGAATGGAAAAGTTAGAAAAAAGAAGAATTAATCGAATAATTCTTCTTCATTTTCTTGTTTAAAATCAGGTAATTCAGGTAATTCTTTTAAACTTTCTAACTTAAATGTATCCATAAATTCTTTCGTGACTTCATATAAAAATGGTCTTCCAGGTGCATCGGTACGACCACATTCTTTAATTAAATTTCTCGCTAAGAGTTTTCGAATCATCATATCGCAGCTCACACCACGAATTTCTTCTACTTCTACTCTAGTAATCGGCTGTTTATATGCGATAATGGCTAAAGTTTCCATTGCCGCATTCGATAAGGTTGCCATCTTTGTTGTAGAGAATAAGCGTTGTGCATAGGGATGAATACATTCCTTTGATACAAATTTATATACACCGCCAAAGCAGACAAGTTCAATACCATGATCATCTTCTAAATAGCGTTTCATCATCTGATCTAACGCTAATAGCAGTTCTTCCTTACTGACTTCTTCTAAACAATCAAGCAATTGAGAAATAGTAATACCCTCATCACCACTTAAAAACAACAAACCTTCTAAAATACGATGTAACTGATTATGCATACACAACTTCTCCTTTTATGATCCAAATTGTTTCTTTTTCATCAACCGTAAATGTAATCTCTTTTAATTTAATTAAGTCAAGAACAGATAAAAATGTCACAATGACCATATGTAAACTATCGCAATCACTGCACAATTGTTCAAAGCTCATTTTTCCAACGAAGTTTTGTAGACGTTTTTTTATCTGAACAACACGTTCATCCAATGACATTTCTTTTACCGTCATCTTTGTTTCCAATGGATGTGCTAATGCCATACGTCGTAGTACACGATTCATCGCTTTAATCAAATCATAAGGATTTCCCTCTAGTTTTGTTTCAATCGTATGTTGCATCCATTGTGTTGTTTCTTCACTCATCGGTTTGCTCATCAAACGCTGGCGCTGTTCGTATTTCTCTTCAAACTGTGCACTGACTTCTTTATAGCGCTGATATTCTAATAATCGCTTTACTAATTTTTCACGATGATCTTCTTCATACTCTTCTTCAATCACAACTTTTTCTCGAGGTAATAATTTTTTACTCTTATATTCTAGTAAACCAGCAAGTTCCGTTAAATATTCACTTGCTACTTCTAAATGCAAAGAGTCCATAGCATTTAAATATTGTAGATATTGATCCGTTAAAAGATTCATATCTAGATCAAATAAATCTAACTTATTGTCTTTAATTAAGTGCAACATTAAATCTAATGGCCCTTCAAATTGATCAATTGTAATTGTAAATGCCATATCATCACCTCGCGATTGCTTTTAATTATAACAAAATTTCATTCTATTTCCTACCTCAAATTTGCCATGCACACAAAAATCCTCTGTTTTTAACCTATTTTTTGTCTACTTTTATAATCTTTCCAAAAAGTAATCGTTTCCATTCTTTATAAGAAAAAGGAATAAAGGGATATAAATATGGATACTTCATGGTTTTTGTTGATAATAAAACAAGGATGTGAAGATAAACACCGATGAAAAAACCAACGCTTCCAAACCAAAGAGCTAAAAATCCAATCGCGATACGAAAAATTTTATTTGCTAGTGATAGTTCATAGGAAGGGGTTAATAGATTTCCAATGTTACAAAGAGCGACCATAATTAAAATTTCTTTTGTATAAGCACCTAATTCAATCGCTAGATCTCCTAAAAGAAACACCGCCACAAAACTCATAATCCCAGAGAGAATGGATGGTGTATGAATAAGAGATTGACGAATCCATTCAACCACGATATCGGCAAGAATGATTTGAAATCCAAAGGTGAATGGATGCACCTCTTTCATCGGCAATTGTAACAGAGTTGGATTTTGATCCATCAGTAGCGCAATCCATAGCGGTAATAAATAAATGGAAAATACAATTCCTATATAACGGATAATTCTTGTAAATAACGCAATAATCGTTGTTTGTGTATATTCTTCAATTTGTTTTGTCTGTTCAAAAAAAGTAGTTGGAAGAATGATGGCATTAGGGCAGTTATCTACGAGTACAATTAGATATCCCTGCAACAAGTGAAAAGCACAGATATCTGGTCGCTCGGTATACCGAACATGTGGATATGGATTCCATGTTTTTCCATACAATAGTTCAACAAATTGATGTTCGCTTAATACCTCACCCTGCGTAATGCTATTTAATCGATGTATAAAATCATGTAAGATATCATAATCCACCTGATTTTTTATATAGGCATACGCAATATCCGTATGTGTTTTACTTCCTTCTTTTTGTAACGTAATACTTAGATTTTCATCACGAATTCTTCTGCGTAACAATCCTACATTACATAAAATGTTTTCTACAAACCCATCATGTGCACCACGTATACTACGTTCTACTTCTGGCTCTGCAGTCATTCGAGAAGGATAGTGTCTACTTTCAATCAAATAATACGATTTTTGTTGATCAAGAATCACCAAACACTGTCCACTTAATACACGTAAAATTGCTTCTGATACATCCGATAAACAATCAACACTTCCAGGATAAAAGGTTAAAGTGATATCATATGCAGATGTAACTGTCATTCCTTCAATCAAGGATACTAGCGTTGCATTATCCGTTAAAGACGATAGAAAAATGAGAAGTGCATGTACATCTTGAATTACAAGCTGTCGATAAACTAGATCAAAAGAGGAAGCAAGTTTACTTTGGATTGTTGTTAATTGTTCTTTTAAAAAGGGTGTCATGCTTTTGGCCGAAAGAGAATGGCAACAAAGAACGCACAAACAATTGCCGCCACAATACCTGCTGCAGTTAGTTCAAACATCCCAGTAAACAATCCAAAATATCCTTGTTTTTGTGCTTGTGAAAGTGCCCCATGAACCAAACTATGTCCAAAACTTGTGATTGGCAAAGCAGCTCCCATACCAGCTACCTTTAATAAATGATCATACAGATGAAAGCTATCTAACAATACGCCAAGAACCACAAACAAAGATGTGATATGCCCAGCGGTCAATGTTGTATGATCATACAGGAATTGAGCAATCAAGCATAGGGTTCCGCAAAATAAAAATGCATAAATATAAATCAAACTAATCACACCTTTCATACACAATACCATGCGCAATGCATGGAATGGAGCGCTTTTGTTGCACCGTTACAGGGGATAATAAAGCACCCGTAGCGAGCACTAAAACTCGACGATATTCCCTACTTTCTAATTTTTTAAACACATCGGCAATCGTTACACACATACTACAAGCACATCCGCTGCCTCCGGCAAACACATCTTGATGTAGACGATCAAAGATAAGTAAACCACAATCAT
>SAMEA104404106__coassemble_1572_pt1 | contig 16777 bp, 14 predicted proteins | sample SAMEA104404106__metabat2_high_PE_075 | metagenome-assembled genome bin SAMEA104404106 (sample SAMEA104404106) | Balaenoptera acutorostrata
ATATCACACTATGCATAAAAAAAGGTATGATACAACCACAAGAGCAGTTCTATCATACCAATCTTTTATAATCCTTTTTCTTTGATAAAATCAATGACGCGGTAAACATATTTTGCGCATAATTCATCTGTTTTTGCTTCTACCATGACACGAATCAATGGTTCTGTTCCACTTGGACGAACAAGGATTCTTCCTTCGTTTCCTAATTCTTTTGCTACTTCATCAATGACTGCATTTAATTCTGCATCTTCTAATGCACGGTGCTTATCGGCTACCTTTTCATTGATTAATAATTGTGGATAAATGAATAAACCTTCACTTAACTGTTTCAATGATTTTTTCGTATCTACCATAACTTCTAATAGTTTTAAAGCACTTAGTAGACCATCTCCTGTATTTTCATGTTCAAAGAAGATGATGTGTCCACTTTGTTCTCCACCGATTGTATAGTCATGTTGTTTCATGCATTCAAATACATATTTATCTCCAACAGCTGTTTGTTCGTAACGAATTCCTTTTTCATCAAAGGCATGGTATAAACCTAAGTTTGCCATAACTGTCGTAACGACAACATCGTCTTTTAATAATCCTTTTTCATGCATGTAACATCCACAGATATAAAGAATATAATCACCATTGATCAATTCTCCATCTTCATTTACCGCAATTAAACGATCGGCATCTCCATCAAAGGCAAATCCTACGTGGTAGTCGCCCTCTTTCATCAATTCTTGTAAAGCTTCTGGATGTGTTGATCCACATTTTGTATTGATGTTAACACCATTTGGTGCAGAGTGAATCACTTCTACGGTAGCACCTAAATCTTCTAATGTTTCTTGTGCACAGCTTGTTGCGCTACCATTGGCAAGGTCTAATGCGATGCGCATGCCTGTTAAATCTAATGGTACGATTTCTTTTAAATGAGATTCATATAATTCTAAACCTTCTGTCCATGGAATAACTTTACCAATTCCATCTTTATGTGCAAGTTCAATCGTAGTCAATCCATCAATATATGCTTCGATTTCAAGTTCTACTTCTGGATTCATTTTACATCCGAATGAATTAAATAATTTAATACCATTATCAGAATATGGATTGTGAGAAGCACTAACCATGATTCCACAATCAAAATGTTCTTTTTGAACCAAGTAAGAAATGGCTGGAGTTGGACATACATCTAACAAATATACATTTGCACCTGTTGATGTTGCTCCTGCCGCAAGTCCCATTTCAAACATATCGCTACTCAAACGTGTATCTTTCCCAATGATGATTTTGGCGCGATGTTGTTTTCCATAATACCAACCTAAATATTGTCCAATACGAATGGCCATATCTAGTGTTAAGGTTTCATTTGCACAACCTCTAGCACCATCTGTTCCAAAATATTTACCCATAATTTGATATCCTCTCTGCTTATTTTTCTAGCACTGTAATCTCTACAGATGCGTCTTTAATAACATAATTTGCTAACTTATTCTTACCTTCGACAATCAATGGCAATTCATAAGTTCCTGCTTTATCTATTTTACTCACATCAACATAAACATGCAAGTCTTCTTTTTTCACCTCATCAATGACCTTTCGAGCCCCTTCTACGGTCACTTTTGCATAATTTGATGAATCTTTACTAAAGACATAGGAGAATCCTTGCATTTCATTTTCTATGTCAATGCCAACCGCATCAATGTAGCGCTGTTCTTTATCCGCTAGCTTCACAGAGATATTGACAACGCTCTCTGATATCTTCGTTACTCCATTTGGCGGAATAATCGGCATCGAGAACTCTCGATCCTTCGTCAATGTTGACGCTGGTATCATGATTGGAAGATCATCGATATTATCCAATACCGATTGTTTCGCATAGACCATCACATGATCATGATTTAAGGTATACGATTCAATTGCTTTATTATTTGGTATCTGACCATTAGGCACAATGCTGATACCTACTTGTTTACTAGGTTTACTTACCTTAACAAAGGCAGTCATTTTATTTGGGATGATGTCTACATCCATCTTATTTCCCATATTATCATAGGCAACAATGTTTGCCTCGGTCGTAAAGTCGGATGTATAGTTTTTATTAACATCGATCAAGGCCTTTACATAGGCAATAGAATCTAGAGTATCCGCAGATGCACGAACGTGGACTTCTCCTTGTTCAAGTTCTGGAACCGCTAAGTCATAAATGCTATCCATATTGAAACGATTGACATAGTCATAACCCAACATGAATTTACGAATCGATTTTTTCTTAATGGTCACAACACCATTGCTTGGTTCTAACACCACTTCCACGCGACTTGGAGCACCTTCCGTTGTATATTTGACTTCGTGTGTTCCCTCTGTTAAGTCGGTTAAGTTTGCGACAACACGGAATTTCTTCTGTTGTTTTACACTTTTAATATCACTAATATCACCAATGATACGAACTTTTACCTTTTCGTCTAAGCCCGTCACCTCATAGGCTTCATCGGATACAATAGCGGTTACTTGGAATTCTCCAAGTGTTTCGGCACTCTTCATGTTTTCAAAAATGCTGCTGTTGTCGGTTGCCATACTAAAATAAAGCAAAATCGCAAGCATCAAGGCAACAATTTTTCCATGTTTTTGGTTGAATAATAATTTTTCAAGCCAAGCACTGATCCAACGGAACATTTTACTTAAGCGAATTTCCACATTGGCATAAGTCTTCGCAAATCGCTGACTCTTTTCGGCGATGGCTTTCGCTAACTCCGTTTTTCCTTCAGCACTTAACTGTGTTTTTTTCTTTCTAGCCATTAGTGGTCACTTCCTTTCGTTTTGTCTTCCGATAAGGAAGGGTTTGGTTCATCTGCTTTTTCATAATGCAGAACAATGGCCTCTGGTTCGATAATATCATCGAATAAATCTTTTGCCATATTCAGATTTGCCATCGCATTGGATGATGCCTTTGTCTCTGGTTTTGGTTCTTCTTTTTTCTCTACTGGTTGTTCAAGTGGTGCTTGTTCCTTTTCCACCTGTTCTTTTGTATGACGTTTTCGTTTCGGTTTTGTTTCCTTTGGCGCATCCTCTACTGGTTTTACTTCTACTGGTTCTTCCACCTGATCACTGACTTCCACTTTCTTGCCTTCATTGTTATCAACAATGGTTTCAAACAATTGATCCAATGGTGTATCTTGTTTTACCGCTAAATCTCCAATTTCTAATTTATCGGCACCTGTTTCAACAACAACCACATCGGATGGAACTGGTTTTTCTTCCAATTCTTTCTTCTTTTTCTTTGTATATTTAACCTTTTCAGATTTTTGACGATTGGATTTATTCTTGCTTTTAAAGTAATGTGCAAAAACACCAGGTTTTTTGCCATCCTTTGTCTCCATCGTCTCTTCATTTGTATGCATATCTTTCTTTTCTTCTTCTTTTTTCTCTTCGCTAGGACTTTGTGTACCTAACATCTTCAACAAGAATTCTTTTAAGCTTGCCTCCGAATAAACGGTTAATTTTCCTTCTTGAGCAATGGAGATATTACCTGTTTCTTCACTGACAACAATCGTAATGGAGTCGGTGATTTCACTAATTCCAACCGCAGCACGGTGACGGGCACCATAGCTTGTTGGTAGCTCTCTTGATGTTGGTGGAAAATAAGCAGCTGCACAGGCAATTTTTACACCTTGAATAATAACGGCACCATCATGCAAAGGTGTTCCATATTGGAAGATGGAACATAATAATTCACTCGATACCATCGAATTCATGGACGTTCCTGTTTTGATAAAGTCACTTAAAGAATGCCCCTGTTCAATTGAAATCAAGGCACCTGTTTTCGTCTTTGACATCTCACCACAAGCCTTCACTAATTCTTCTACTAAATTTTCACGTTCATTCACCGTTAAGGTTGAAATTCTAGAGAATACACTCGTTTTCCCTATTTTTTCTAGAATGCTTCGAATTTCTGGCTGGAAAATGATAATGATGGCCGGTACTCCCCAGTTCATAATGGAGCTTGTCATGGCCGCAATCGTATTCAATTCGAAATACGTTGCCACCGTTTTAATGATGATCACAAGTAAAATTCCCTTAAAGATTTGAATTGTACGAGAATTGTTTTTCACAATTTTCAAACAATAGTAAACCAATGCCCATACACAGGCGATATCTGCTAATTGACGGATTAAAATCCATAAATTATTCAATGTAAAATAACTCATGAGATACACTCCTCTCGTATGTATTTTATTATATCATAGAATTGAATAGTCCTATACAAAATACGTATAAAATAAAAAGATGTTTCACCCGAAACATCTTTTCAAATCCTATTTCATCAAGTGATGAATACAATCGGCAACATTCTGATAAACAACACCAATTTGTTCTTGAATGCTTTCCTTTGCATTGGCTACTGTACAGCCCTTGAATGCCTCTAACATCGGCAAATCATTAAAGGAATCTCCAATCGTATAAATATCATCATGTGATAAGCCTAAATGACGTTCAATATACAATAGACCCTCCGCTTTGGATACCCCTTCACATACAATATCCACACAGTTTACATTGATGTAAGCAACCGCATAACCCTTGAAATTTTCATTGATGTAAGCACTGATTTCTTCCGCAAGGTCTGCATCATTTAAAGAGATGACCAACTGAGCAACTTTTTTTCTGCCTAGTACTTCTGCCTGAGGAATTTCGGTATCCGTAACGTTTCCATACTTGTGATCCACCTGGTGGCTATCAACCGTATATTTGTAACGATGGAAACCATCGTTAATAACGTAAGATACACAATTCAATGTTTTAATATGTTTAATAATTTCAACAGCTTTATCAAAATCCATGTAGCTGCATTGTAAGAGATTTTTATCCTTGTCATAAATAACACCACCGTTATTTGTCACAATGAAATCATAGGTAAATCCGTTGCGGGCGATTTCATTTTCTAAAGATTCCATACTTCTTCCTGTCACAATACCAAATAAATTTCCTGCAGCCTGAAACTCTTTAATCGCTTCGATATCCGTTTTCGCTACATATTCTTCGGTACGTAATGTTCCATCATAATCACTAGCTAAAATTTTCATAAATCGTCCTCCTGTATCCGTTTTTATTTTACCAATTTTTCATAAAAATACAATGATTTCGTATAACTTTCAAATCGAATCCCATACTACAATCAGGAGGTGTTAAAGATGACACGTAAAAAATATCGTCCAGGTATGAACTGTGACCATTCTGGTACCTACACTTGTTACGATGCACAAGGAAATGAAATGTATCGTGATATCGATGTAGAAAAAGGGAAACGTTTCCCACCTTCTCAAGAAGAAGGATGCTACTACCAAGAACAGTAAGCACAAAAAAAGAGCCTTGTTAATGATGATTCATTAAGAAGGCTTTTTCTTTGGTTTATAATCAAGCAGACGATAGATGGCACGTCCATTGTGCACACCAAGTTGGAGTATTTTAATGACCTCTTGTCCATTTTCTTTAAGCTTGACTAAGCAGTATTGATCTTTTAGTAACTTTGCAGCCATCTCTTTCGATGGCTCTTTTCCAATGGATTGTAAAAATCGATCCGATTTCCATATCGCAAAGTTACAGCCATTGCGATAGTTTGAACAACCAAACCCTTTACTGTGCTCTACAATTTTATTACCACATACCGGACATACGCCAATGGCTTCACGATCGTCTTGAATCGCCACTTGACCACTGACTTTGATCTTCGATAAGTTCTCTTTTAAATGTGGAACAAACGATTCAAGCACACTATCCACAAGGGTCTTAACATCCGCCTTTCCCTCCTTGATATCCTCTTGAATCACCCACCATCTTGCGGTTAAATCCGCTGTTTTTATTTCATCTGGCAATAAGTGATAGAATTCTTTTCCCAAGGTTGTGGAAATAATCTGTTTTCCTTTCATCTCCACATACCCGCGTTTTAATAAGGTTTCTACAATGGCAGAACGAGTCGCACTGGTTCCAATCGAACCATTTTCGCCCTTTTTCCCCTTATCCTTTTTCTTTAAGATTTCTTTGATTTCTTTATCTTTAACATATTTTGCGATGCTAGTCATATCCTTGATTAATGTTGCCTGTGTATAGCGCTTTGGTGGATTGGTTTCTTTTTCCACAATTTCATCGTTTTGCAAGCAAACGGGATAACTTCCTTTTGGTAAGTCAAATTTCCCCTGATCCTGTTCTTCCGGTGCATCCTCTTCCTTTGTGGAATTGCCAAAATACTGACGATAACCCTCATCTAAAATAAAGGTGCTAACGGCACGCAATTCCCCATTCTTCAGTTTGATGGATGCTTGGACCTGACGTTTTTTAATCGGTGGTAAAAACTGCATCAAATAGTAATGTGCAATTTCCGTATATACCTTTCGTTCATCCTCCGTTAACTTTTTAATATCAAAGTTGCTCATGGTTGGGATGATGGCATGGTGAGCGGTGACATATTTATCATTGAAACATTCGGAGTGAATCGTATAATCCACTGGATATTGTTCTTGTAACTTATTCATAATATGTGGCAATACCTTGCTTGCTTCTTGAAAATGTTCTTCCTTCAAGTATTGTGAATCACTACGGTTGTAGGTAATCGCTTGGTACTGATCACGCAAAGTCTGGGTAATCTTATCCGTTTTGGATAAGTCAAATCCATATTTGGTATTCATATGTGCCTGTAGCTTCGCTAAGTTAAATGGTAACGGTGGTCGAGTGAGCACTTCTTTTTCATCCACTTTTAATGTATGGCTCTTTTTTTGATGGGCTTGCTTGGCGATATCTTCTACTACATCCTTATGCAAGATGTGTTTTCCATCATCATACAATTCTGTTTTTGGTTTGAATACCATGGGAATGGTAAAGGGATGTTCGTCGTTTTTTGCATCCACATGCCATTCATAGTAGGTTTGTTTGATGTGATGATCGATTTGTTCATCTCTTGTGACAATCAAGCCTAAGGTTGGACTTTGTACGCGACCAACACTCAATCCTTGCCGTCTTAAGGCAAGTGAATATAAGCGAGAATAATTAATTCCCACTACATAATCTGCAACAGCACGTGCGTAGGCACTACGTCCAACGGCTAGTAAGGATTCATCATTATCCACCAGTTCATGAAAGGCTTTTTTAATGTTCGCTGGTGTATTATCGTTGATGTAGACGCGTTTGACTGGTTTTGTATTATTTGCGTAATCCAAGATTTCATCAATTAGAAATTGTCCTTCATCATCCGGGTCACCCGCATGAATGATCTGATCGCATTGTTTCATCAGCTCCATAATTTGAAGCACACGATCTTTTTTATTTCCATCCGGCACTAATTTCCAATTATCAAAACAGATGGGAAGGTCTTCTCTGCGCCATTTTTTATATTTTTGATCATATTCATCCGGTTCACATAGACGAAGCAAATGTCCATAGGCCCATGTGATGATGACATTTTTCTTTTCTATCACTCCACGGACTTCTTTATTTGGTCCATCAATCGCATTTGCGATGGCTCGTCCTAGTTCTGGTTTTTCGGCAATGATCAAGGTACGCATGCAATTCCTCCCTTTTTTATATCGGAACGATTATAACAAAATGTTGGCTTTTCCACAAGAAAAGGCTGTCGAAACAGCCCTAACTTTACTTCTTCACAATGACACGTGCTTTGATAATACCTTCGTGTTCTTCTAATCCTTTTAACAATGCCTCATCAACGGGATCATTGGTTTCAAGGATGGTATATGCATAATCCTTTTTCCCTTTGTTTGCCATGTTTTCAATGTTGATTCCCTGTTTACTCAAACTTGATGTGATACGAGAAATCATATCTGGGATATTTTTATTGATGATACAAATTCGATATGCGGCTTCTTGTGCAAGTTGCATATCTGGGAAGTTTACGGAATGTGTAATATTTCCATTTTCAAGATAATCGATAACTTCATCCGCAGCCATACGTGCACAGTTTTCTTCACTTTCTGGAGTTGATGCACCTAAGTGTGGAATACCGATAACTTCATCATAAGCCAATAATTCTTTGGTTGGGAAGTCGGTTACATAACATCCAACCGTACCATCCTGAATGGCTTCTTCCATCGCTTTTGCATCGACTAAACCACCACGTGCAAAGTTTAAGATGCGAACACCTTTTTTCATCATACCAAAGGCTTCTTTACCGATGATATTTTTTGTGGCATCCATAAATGGAACGTGTACGGTAATATAATCACATTCTTCAAAAATTGTTTTTAAATCTGTCGCATGGTGAATGCGTGCTTTTAATGTCCAGGCTGCCTGTACAGAGATATAAGGATCATATCCATATACATCCATACCCAATGCAGCAGCCGCATTGGCAACTTGTACCCCAATGGCACCAAGTCCAATTACACCTAGCTTTTTCCCTGCAATTTCAGGTCCAACAAAGGCACTTTTTCCTTTTTCGATCTCTTTGGCTAAATCTAATGTCTCCACGGTTTTACACCATTGGATTCCTTGAGCAATCTTTCGACCAGAAAGAATCAAGGCACCAACAACCAATTCTTTTACGGCATTCGCATTGGCTCCTGGTGTATTAAAGACAACGATTCCCTGTTCGCTACAACGATCCAATGGAATGTTGTTTACACCAGCACCCGCTCTTGCGATACATTTTAATGTATCTGGAAAGACGGTTTCATGTAGCTTTGCGCTACGTACTAAAATCGCATCATAATTTTCTTCTGCTTCATCAAAGGTGTAGGCATCACTAAATTGATTCACCCCTGCGGCAGCAATCTTATTAAATAGTTTTACTTTCATGGCTTTGCCCTCACTTATGTTCTTCTTCAAATTTCTTCATAAAGGCAATCAAGGTTTCCACACCTTCAATTGGCATCGCATTATAGATAGATGCACGCATACCTTTTACGGCACGGTGTCCTTTTAGATTGCTCATTCCCTGTTCCATGCTTTCTTTTGCGAATAAGGCATCCAATTCTGGACTTGGTGAACGGAAGGTAACATTCATTAAAGAACGATCTTCCTTACGAACAGATGTTTGATAGAAATCACTAGAATCTAAGTAATCATATAGTAATTTTGCTTTTGCTTGATTTTTCTTTTGTAGAACTTCAAGTCCACCTAAGTTTTCAATCCATTCTAGTACTAAACCTAAAATGTAGATGGCGTAAGTTGGTGGCGTATTATACATAGAGTTCTTATCTGCTAATGGTGCGTAGTTCATCATCACTGGTGTTTTTGGATCTGCATTTCCGATTAAGTCTTCACGTACGATGACAACGGTTAATCCAGCACAACCCATATTTTTCTGTGCACCGGCAAAGATCAAACCAAATTTAGAAACATCGATTGGTTTTGATAAGATGTTACTAGACATATCGGCAACAATTGGGACACCATTTGTTTCTGGAACATACTTCCATTCTGTACCATAAATTGTATTATTTGCGCATAGATACACATAGTCTGCATCTTCACGTAAATCTAATTGATCCTGACTTGGGATGTAAGAATAGTTGTCTTCCTTACTTGATGCGGCAATGTGAATATCCCCATATTTTGCTGCTTCATCACTTGCCTTACTTGCGAAGTGACCAGTTAAGATATAGTCTGCTTTTCCTTTTTGTAACAAATTTAAAGGAATGGCGGCAAATTGAGATGTAGCCCCTCCCTGAAGTAACAATACTTTATAATTATCTGGAATATTTAAAATTGAACGTAATCTTTCAATTGTCTTCTGAATAATTGCATCATATACTTTAGAACGATGGCTCATTTCCATGACCGACATTCCACTACCTTCATAATTCAACATTTGTGCTTGTGCTTTTTCTAAGACTTCTAGTGGCAGCATTGATGGTCCAGCTGCGAAGTTATAAATTCTTTTTTCGGCCATAATAGGCACCTACCTTTCTCTGTATTTCATTTTTGATATGATAATTATATCACAAATGAAATAAAATGAAAGCAATAATGGAAATTAATGTAAATTTATTGTAATCGTTTCCATTATATGAACAGATTACATAATTTATAACTTAAAACATAAACATTGTGACTATTTTTTGCGATAGTTCCTAGCTGTTTTTTAAGTGATCAGGGAATATATTCTAAAAATGAAAATATTTTACATTTCAGTTCCTTTCAAAATTTATGAAATTATATTAAAAAATCACACAATTTTATTGACAATGAATAAGAAGTTATGGTATAGTTAACACGCACTTAGGAATGGGGTTATAGCTCAGCTGGGAGAGCACCTGCCTTGCACGCAGGGGGTCATCGGTTCGATCCCGATTAGCTCCACCATTTAATAAATAAAAGATTCCAATCGGAATCTTTTTTTTCGTTTCTTATTCATTTTTAACTAAAAAATCAGGTAAGTACTCCATACTATGTAGTACCTTATTTAACATATGATATAAATAAGCAGCTTCTTCTTCACTTCCTGCATCTGCATCTTGTACTTTCCGTGTCATATTCATGCTTCGATAAGTTAACATGTTGTAAAGTGGAAGATTTGCTTTTGATAAACAAGGAATCATCTGTTTGGCTTCTAGATAGCTTTCCATCTTCATATAAAGTAAAAACTGAACATATTGATCGATGGTACGATTTTTATGATACTTCTGTAACAATTCCTTTAAACTGACGAATTCTTCAAAGTATAAGGCAAGCACATACAAATACACATGTACATCATAGTGATCCGAAGGATTCAAGTTCAAAATATCTTGAAATTGAATTTGAGCCTTGCGCATATATCCCATTTCATATAGGGTAGATGCATACATATATTTGATTTGGAAAAAAGCTTTTGCTTCTTCAAATACATAGAAATCGGATACTTGACGTAAAAAGAAGTCTTTCCCTAAATTCAATGTCGCAAGCTCCATGCCTTCCTTATAAATTTTCACACGTTTTACGATATCTTGTTCATAAGTCGCAAGTAACATATATGCCTCTACGCAATCCGGACAAATCTCTAATGCTTTGTTTGCGATTGCTTGTTTTTTATCCCAGCCTCGAAATAATCGACTTTCTTCTAAAGTGGCTAATGCCTGCTGATAGCTTTCTTGTTGCTTCCCCTCTGCAGGATGGCTTTCTTCTAAAAAGGCGTCCAAACTAATTTGGAACGTTTTCCCCATATCAATACAATCCATGTTATCCATATTCATACCTCGTGCTTCATCGTTGTCGTTTTATATATGCCAAAGCCCAGCTTAGATCAACCGATACAAAATGATCCCAATCCTCTTTTGGAAGTTGCTTTAACAAGGTTTGATAGCTTTGCATAGTCACTGCCATCATCGTTTGCATTTCCTCTTCCATCGCGGTAAACCAGATAGATTCACTATCTTGATCAACATCATAAAACTGGATTTCATCAAGTTTACGACCTGCTTTTTTCGCTTGTATATATACTTTTAATTTTAATACTTCAATTACGCGATCATCCAATCCTGCTTCTAAAATAGAAATCTTTTCTGCGATTTCTTCTTCACAAAACACATAGCGCTTCTTTAGCTGTTCACCTTGATAAAAGTGATGATCGGCTTCCTTTGCTTCTTTTTCTGGCTTCATCATCAAGACAAAGCCATGTTTTTTATCCGTGTATACACACGTATGATAATATCCTATTTTTGTTCCACAGCGCGGACAATGAAGATGAAAGTAGCGCCCTTCCATTAAAAGCTTCTTTAAATCCGTTTCAAACTCAGGAATAATTAGGGTATCACTTGTTTTTTGCATATGCCACATACATACTGGGCAATGGATCTCTACAATTACAGATTTCATCTTATCACCAACGTGTTTATTATACACACAAACAAAAAAGAAGTCACGAGTTTGCGACTTCTTTTCCTTTGTCTAAATTCTTAGATTGCACGTGTTGCTTCTTTTAACCAAGCTTGTTCTTCTTCTGTTAAGTAAGGAGAAACAATTTCGTATACTTGTGCATGGTAATCATTTAACCAAGCACGTTCGTATTGTGTTAATAAAGAAACTTCAATTCCATCTAAATCAAATGGTACATAGGTAATTGTTTCAAAGTGCATGAATTGACCATATTCATTCTTTTCACCCTTGCATACAACCATTTCATTTTCATGACGAATACCATGAGAACCTTCGATGTATACACCTGGTTCATCGGATTGTGTCATTCCTTCTTCTAATACGCAGCTATCATTTCTTTCTGGTACAATTCTCCAACGGAATCCGTTTGGACCTTCGTGTACGTTTAATACATGTCCAACACCATGTCCTGTTCCACATTTATAATCGATGTTTAAATCCCAAAGTGGTCCACGAGCAAGGATATCTAAGTTTAATCCACGGCATCCGTATAAGAAATGTGCTTTTGCTAATGCGATATTTGAACGAAGAGCAATTGTAAAGTGTGCACGAATTTCATCGCTAATTTCACCTAAAACAAATGTACGTGTAATATCGGTAGTACCTTCTAGGTATTGGCCACCACTATCCACAAGCAACATTCCTTCTGGTTTTAATTCTACATCTGTTTCTGCATTTGCACTGTAGTGCATCATTGCGGCATGTTCTTTATAAGCAGAGATTGTATCAAAGCTTAAATCGAAGCATCCTTGTTCTCTACGTAAGCTTTCTAGATAGTCACTTGCGCTAATTTCTGTAATGGTTTCTTTACCAACATTTTTCTTTAACCAATACATAAATTTACACATCGCAATGGCATCTTTTACGTGTGCACGTTTGTTGTTTTCTAATTCCACTGGGTTTTTCATAGCCTTCATCAATTGACTAGGATTTGGGCAAGTTACTAAGCGGATATCCTTATTTAAGTTTTGAGTAATCGCAAAGTTTACAACATTTTTATCCAACATGACAACACGGTCTGCACCAAATGCTTTCACTTCTTCATAGATTGCATCATAAGCATGAATCGCAATATTATTTTCTTTGCAGTTTGCCTTGATTTGATCATCTAATTTTGTTTCATCAACATAAAGAGTTGCCTTATCTTCTTCTAAAATCAAATAACTTAACATTGCTGGGAAGTGTTTGATATCCCATCCACGCATATTTAAAATCCAAGCAATATCATCTAAAGAAGTGATGATGTGTACGTTTGCACCTTTTTCTGCCATGATTTTACGGATATCTGCAAATTTTGCAGCTGTGCTTTTTCCACTATATTTTTCTTCAAAGAAGAATCCTTTTTTTGTAGGTAATGCAGGACGATCGTTCCAGATCATTCCTACTAAATCTTCATCATATGCGATGGTGATGTGTTTTGATGATAATTTCGCATTGATTTTTTCAACTAAAGCTGTATTTAAAACACGTCCATCAAATCCTAAAATACCATTTTCAGGCATTTGATCAAACAAGTATTCTTCTAGTGTAGGAACACCTTCTTCTCCTTGTTTCATCAAATCAATGGTAGAACCTGCTAATTGTTTTTCAGCTTGAATAAAATAACGACCATCTGTCCATAAAGCAGCACAGTTTTCACATACGATCAAAGTACCAGCTGATCCTGTGAAGCCAGACATATAAGTTCTAGCCTTAAAATGTTCTCCTACATATTCTGTTTCATGAAAATCAGAAGTAGGAATTAAATATGCATGCATATTGCGTTCTTTCATCAACGCACGCAATGCAGTTAATTTTTCAATAATTGTCATACGTTTACCTCCATTGTTTTTTCTCCTCTATTATTGTACATCATTTCTTTTTGAAAACCACACTTTTTTTAGGTATTCAAAGCATAGGAACCCGTCGCTGTTGCGACTACTTTTTTAGCAGTTGTGGAATAAAGCACAACTCTTGTTTGAATCATCCTTGAGCCCACATGATCACAACAGGCTCTTGCTTCTAAAACATCATCTTCACGAACACCCGAAACAAAGGTTACGCCCATGGATATGGTTGGTGTACTTACCGCATGGGAATAGCTATAGGCACAACTTGCCATGGCAATATCCATCGCACAACAAAGCAGGCCTCCATGCATGGTATTTGCAGGATTTAATTGCCAGCTTGAAACAGGAAAGAGGATTATAACCTGTTTTTCTTGTACGTTTAATCCTTTGATTGTCATATCCATCATCGCGTTGATGGTGCCTTCCTTTTCTCTTCTTGTATTGATAAAAGATTCAAGTCTTGAACTGATTTTATCTTCCATAACATCACACCCTGACGCTATTATAATATAGATTCATAAAAAAAAGAAGTAGGAGCAATTTCCTACTTCAAATTCTTATGCGTTTACTTCTTTTTCAAGTTTTTCAATACCAACTTGAATACGTTTTAATGTTTCTTCTTTACCTAAAATATGTGCAATTTCAATTGCTCCACCTGGAGTGAATTGTTTACCTGTAATTGCGGTACGAACTGGCCATAATAACTGTCCATTTTTCATTTCTAATTTCTTAGGTAATGCTAATAACAATTCATGAATAGATTCTTCTGTTGACCAATCATTTAGTGCTTCTAATTCTTCTTTCGCAGCTTTTAAAGCACGTAACGCGATTTCATAAGTTGTTTTCATTTTCTTATGAATGTACATTGCGTTATCGTATTCTGGTAATTCATCAATGAAGTCTACACTTTCAGGAATAGTTGTTAAAACATCTGTACGAGGTTGTAGAATACGTGCTACTGCCATTAAATCAACAGGACGTGTAACAGTCTGTAAGATATATGGTTTTGCTAATTCTAAGAATTTTTCTGTACTCATATTACGTAAGTACATACCATTCATCCAAGTTAATTTATCAATATCAAAGATTGCTGGTGATTTAGAGATACGTTTGATATCAAATGCTTTGATCAATTCATCTAATGTATAGATTTCTTGTTCTGTTTCAGGAGACCATCCTAATAATGCGATATAGTTTAAGATTGCTTCTGGTAAGTAACCTTTTTTCACTAAGTCTTGGAAGCTTGCATCTCCATTACGTTTACTTAACTTATGTTGTTCATCTTTCATTACTGGTGGAACGTGTACATAAGTTGGAATCTGCCATCCATAAGATTGGTAGATTAAATTATATTTTGGAGTTGATGATAAATATTCATTACCACGAACAACGTGTGTAATTCCCATTTGGTGATCATCAATGATGTTTGCGAAGTTATAAGTTGGATATCCATCAGATTTTAATAATACACTTTCATCAAGGATATTATTATCCACTTCGATACGTCCATAAACTTCATCATCAAAGTATGTTTCTCCACCATGTTTGATTGTTTGACGAACAACGTATTTTTCACCGTTTGCGATACGTTCTCTTGCTTCTTTTACATGGATATGTTTACAAGGGTCATCATATTTGAATGAAATCCCTAGGCTTTCTGCCTCTTTACGTTGTGCTTCAATTTCTTCTTCACTACAGAAGCAATAGTGAGCACCACCTAAGTCTACCAATTCATCTGCATATTTTTTATACATTGGCAAACGTTCAGACTGTACATATGGTCCAAAATCTCCACCGATATCTGGTCCTTCATCGTGGTTTAACCCAACTTCTTTCATTGTATCATAAATAATATCAACAGCACCTTCTACTAAACGCTCTTGGTCTGTATCTTCAATACGTAAGATAAAGTCTCCACCTTCATGTTTTGCGATTAAATATTCAAATAATGCTGTTCTTAAGTTTCCAATATGCATATATCCAGTTGGACTTGGTGCAAATCTAGTTCTAATTTTACTCATCGTTACCTTCACCCTTTCAATCAGCATATTTATTTTATAATAAAGAGATAAGATTGACAATGTATTTTTCACGGAAAGCCCTTATTTTTGGCTATTTCAAGCCCAATTGGAAAAAAGAATGTTGACAAAGACTCTTTTTTTGTATAAAATATTGGTGTTCTCGTTATTGGGGTATAGCCAAGCGGTAAGGCACCAGACTCTGAATCTGGCATTTCCTTGGTTCGAATCCAAGTACCCCAGCCATATAAAAATAGAAAGTCACATATGTGGCTTTTTTTGTATATATTCGACTTATTATTTTTATGTTAAACTAAGGATAGATAGAGAATTAAAAGAGGAGTTTTTATGAGACGTAAAGAGAAAATAACCCATCGTGAACACTGTGGAAATTCCGTATTAAAGGGTACTGTTGTTTGCCCCTATTGTGGGCAAAGGATATCAACATTTAAAAAGAAGAAACAAATGCTATCCATTGTATTCATCTTCATCCTTCTAGCCTATATTGTATTTCATATCGGTTTTTATATTATTGATCGCATCGAAGAAAAACAAGATCAAGAACCACCCATTGTTCAACAAACACCAGATTCAGAAATTGATAGAAAGCCAGAAGTGGATTCACAGACCGAACCAAAACCAGAGATTATACCAGAAGAGAAACCAACTGTAGAACCTGAAGAAAAGCCAGTTGATATGCAAAAAGAATATCAGAAGATTTATAAAACCTATGCAGCGAAAATGCGAAAAGCTACGCCTAAGTTATTAAAGGAATTTAAACAAGAAGCAGAGGGTAAGAATTTAACTATGCAAAAGCTTGCGCGAATCTGTAATGAAAAAGTTGGTGTTCTCGCAGATATTTGTAATGATGGAAGTTTTGCCATGGCAGATATAAGCTTCTTAGATCCAAATAGCAGCTATGATGACTATGAGGATTGGAATTTAAAATTAAGTGATGTATACATGGAAGAAAGCATGAAAATCAATGATTATTATATAGAACTATCCATGTATGCAGACTTTGAATAAAAACAAAAAGATGGAACTTTCCATCTTTTATAATGCTTGTATTTCTAACAT
>SAMEA104404106__coassemble_1597_pt1 | contig 16619 bp, 16 predicted proteins | sample SAMEA104404106__metabat2_high_PE_075 | metagenome-assembled genome bin SAMEA104404106 (sample SAMEA104404106) | Balaenoptera acutorostrata
AGAATAAAGAAAAGCAGGTCTTGTTCAAAAGGCCTGCTTTGTCAACAATCTGAAAGCTCTGCACACGCAGAGCTTTTTTAGTATGAAGGATTTACTTTTTTATGACAGTTTGTTCAAACAGAAATTAATAATTATTATTTACCAATTTTCTTTAAGATTTCAAAGATGGTTGTCAATTCATCTTTTGATTTCAATGGTCTAGGGTCAATGGCGATAGATCCAAGGTTTGCCAAATGTTCTCTGACAAAGATTCCTGGGTTTTCTTCTGCTAAAAGGGTTATGAGACGTTTTGCATCGACACCATAGACATTTTCATCCACCGTTACTTTACAACGATAGATTGCTCTTCCTGCTTCATCTTGAATGATGGAAGTAGTAAGTCCTGGAATTGTTTTTACTTCTTCTGCGAATGCGTTTAGATCCTCTAGCGTTACAGATGGAACATAGCCATGATTTGCTTGGTAGATTTCTACTGCTTTAACAAGACCCATGCAGTTTTCCTTACCAATCTTCATCGCACGTCCAATCCCCTTATACTGTAATCGCATATTTTCTGCATCTTTGGCATGTTTGCATGCAACAAATCCAGAGGTTGGTCCTGAGATTGCTTTTGCTCCTGAGTAGCATACAAAGTCAGCACCCATTTCATGATATTTACATAAGTCTTCTTCTGCAGATGCATCGACAATACATGGAATCTGTAGACGATTTGCTGCTTCGATGACTTCTTTTACACCAACCATATTTTTCTGTACACAGTGATGGCTCTTTACAAACATGATTGCTAATGTTTGTTCGTTTACGGCATTTGTGATATCTTCAATGGTTGATTTATTCGCATATCCAACTTCTTTTACTGTTGCCCCTGCTAATTGGATCATGGAGTCGATTGGTGCTCCATAATCCACATTGTGACCTTTTAATAAAATGACTTCTTTTTTCGGTGCATGGTTCACCGTTTCCTGATATCGTTTTACATTCACTAGATTATCTTTACAAAATAAGGATGCGATAGAAAGTGCCATTCCTGCAGATGCACTGGATGTCACACAGACATCTTCACATCCGATATAAGAAGCAATCTGTTTTCCTGCCCATGCAAGAAGATCATCGATTACAACATAGTTCTGTGCACCTTCTACAAGTGTTTTTGCGACTTCATCGCTGATGGTAGATACCCCTAATTTTGTCATTCTACCACTTGCGTTGATCACTCCTTGTAAACCGTTTTTCGTATAGATATTCATACTATTACCCTAAAATTTCTTTGATCAGTGCTAATAATGTTTTTACATCTTCCACTTTTGTACATCCAGTTTCTTTATCGATAATAGATGTATAAACGTGAGGGATTGTTTTCTTAACGCCAGCTTCGATGATGATTTCTAAGATTTCTTTGAAGTTGTCTAAAGAAATTCCACCAGTTGGTTCTAAGATGAAGTCGTGTTTTGCACAAGCATTTGCGACTGCTACTAATTCATCTCTGCATTTTAATCCACCCATTGGGAAGAATTTGATTGAGTTTCCACCCATTTCTTTGATCATTTCGATTGCTGTTTCTACTGGGACGATTGCATCTTCACATTCTTTGCTTAATGGTCCAGTTGAAATTTTAACCATACCTGGTGTTCCAGTTGGAGAAACTAAAGAGTTGATGTGTGCAGTTTCATTATCTACACAAGCTCTTGTATAGCCTACAGCTGAGAATACTTGGTTGAAGTGATTTGCTTTTACTTCTCTTGAAATATCAGCAACTGCTTTCCATTGTTTTGGGTTTCCTCCACCCAATCCAACAGATAAGTTTCCTTCTAATTCTTCGTTGTATACTTTCATATCTTCTACAGCACTTGCTACATCTGGATAGTTTGCAGATAGAACACCAACGACAACATGTTTTTCTGCTGCTTCATATACTTCTTTTGCGTTTTCATGTCCGCCACCTAATACATTTAAACAGACACGATCTTTATAATAATTAATCATATAATTTTATACCCTCCTATGTTTTTATTTTATAAAATTCCAAAGACTGAACATACAATACTGAAAATAACAACGAAGATTAAAATAGCATTGTAGCGTGGTCCTTTTTTAGTAAGGAAATAATACATACCAAATACTGCACATAATGGTAATAAACCTGGAATTACAGAATTTAGAATATCTTGTAAAACAATTGTGCTACCACTGATTGTTAATTCTAAAGGTGTTGTGATATTAATATAAGATGCACTTAATGCTCCCATCATAAATAATCCAATCATATTTGCTGTAAAGATAATGGATTTCATTTGTCCTGATTGAAGAATACCCATAATTGATTTTTTACCTAAGTTATATCCTCTATGAATTAGATAATAGGAAATGGCAATTGTAATCAATGGATAAAGTACTAATAATCCTAATCCACCTAATGCTGAACCTTGTTTTGCGAATGGTAAGAAAATTCCAATGATAATTGGCATAACAGCTGCCCAAATAATGGCATCACCCATACCAGCAACTGGTCCCATTAAACCTGTTTTAATACCTGTAATAGCTCCATCTGTTACTGTATCATCCTGTGATTTTTCTTCTTCCATAGCAATTGTGATCCCTTGAATAATTGATCCTAATGTACCTTCTGTATTGAAGAAAATTAAATGACGTTTTAATGCTTTTGATAAATCTTCTTTATTTGGATACAATTTTTTAAGAACTGGAATCATAGAAGCACAGAATACAAGACTCTGTAAACGTTCATATGAGTTTGATAACTCAGCTCCTGCATAGTAGATCCACATTGACTTGTTAATATCTTTTTTTGTTAAAATGCTTTTCTTTTCTTTTACTTCATTACTCATTTCCAAGTCCTTCCTTTCTAAACATAATCATTCTTACAATTAATGCAAAGCATGTTCCTAAAATTGCCATGCTCATAACATCCATTTGGCAATATACAACAACAAAGTAACCAATTAAGAAGAATGGAATAAGTGCTTTTTTACCAATTACTTGAATTGTAATCGCAAATCCTAATGCTGGTAAGATTCCACCCATAATTTCAAATGAGTGCATTAACCATTGTGGTAACATTGCCAAGATATCTTCTGCCACTTGAGCACCTAAATAGTTGATGACAAATACCATTGGGAAACGAATTAAGAATCCCATGATTGCTGGATATAAGAATGCACAACGCATAATACCTTTTGTATTTGCATCTTCTGCATATTTATCAGCTTTATGTACCCAAATAGCATTTGTTGTACGACGTAATTGGTCAACGAATACACCTAATACTCCAAATGGAATTGCTAATGAAATTGCAACTTCTGGAGTCATGTGAGCCATAACACCTAAAGGAATCGCAACACATCCTGCTAAAGCTGGATCGCTTGGAACATTTCCACCTGGTGTACTAGTTACACCTAAATAAACCAACTGTAACGCTGCACCAATTTGCATTGCTAACTTCATTTCTCCTGTAATCACACCTACAAATACACCAATTGTAACTGGTTGTAATAATGCACTTGAGAATGTGTAACCAAATCTTAAACGACAGAACCAGTAGTAAATACCAACTAGTATAGAAATTAATAAGATATTCATTTTTTTCTTCTCCTTTTAATTTTTAATATTTTTTCAAAATGTCTTCGCCTTTTTGTGGTGCATCTTCAGGAATAATCTGAAAATACACATTTACTGAATGATCTAACAAATAGCGAATTGTTTGTGCATCAATATCATCAAGAGTAATATTTTGATACACAGTTTTACGATTCGGCGCACCTCCTAGTCCGCCAATTTGTACTTCTTGTAGTTGAACTCCTTCATCAACAATATTCTTTAATGGAGTAAGTCCTGGGAGCAACAATAGAATTTTCCCATCTCCAAATTCATTTTCTTTAAACTTTTCAACTGTTTCTTTTTCTGTGAAACAATCAATTTGAATGCCTTCTGGTGCACTCATCAAATAAACAGCTTTCATAAATTCATCATTAGCTAATTCGTCACTAACGATAATAATGCGATTTGCTTGTGATTGATTTACCCATTTTGTCATTACTTGACCATGAATTAAACGAGAATCAATTCTAGTTAATACGATTTTTCCCATTAGTTAGTTACCCATCTTTCTTTTCATTTCTTCAATTACATCATGACAACTTTCATGTCCTACTTTACATAGCTGCTCCATATTGAATTCATGTTGAAACTGCAATTGAGAGCATGCTTCAATTAGTAATGGAGCACTCAATCCAGTTAGAACTCGAATTTGTTTTGGATAACAAACTTTTAATGCAGCATTTGTTGTAGAACCACCAAATAAGTCTGATATAACTAAAGAATTTTGACTTACTTTTTCAGTATACGCATCGATTAATTCACAATAATCTTGAAACGTATACTCAGGCTTCAATGGAATTTCATCACAACATTCGATCTTTCCTAAAATCATCTCTGCTGCTTTAACTAGATGCATTCCCCATCCACCATGTGTCAACAATAATATTCTTGTTTCTTTTCCTTCCAATTTTTCAATCTCCCTTTCTTATGAGTTAGTAGTAAGCGCTTACAGTAGCATACTTTTTAAAAGGTCCCTGACGACCTTTTTTCACATTACATTTTTTAATCTTTTGTGTAGTACACTACATTTACAATGTAATTGTAGTATACTACATAATCGTTGTCAATACTGTAATGAAAAAATATAATAAATTGTTACCTCTTAATTTTTATCCTATAAAATCTTACATAAATACCTTTATTTAGTTAAAATATCCTTTATTTATAGACTTTGATTATCTTTTTTTCTTTTTTTTGATATAATTACATTATCATGCAAAGTAAAGGGGGAATGATTACATGTCTAGCTATGATTCTATGTCCACAATTGCAATTATTGACTCTATGAGTAGTCAATTTACAAAAACGGATTGGAAAATTGCTCAATTTATAAAAAGTAATCCTAATGAATTTACTACATTACCTGCTGCTGAAATCGCAAAAATTATAGGTACAAGTGACGCAAGTATTATTCGTTTTTCACAAAAGATTGGATTTGATGGATTTTTTGAGCTACGTTCTAGATATCGTCGTGAGTTAGAAAAAGATTCTCCTTCTTTTGACTTAAACAATAATCAATTATTTACCGATTACACAGAAATCATTCAGCGAACTTTTTCATTAATAGATGATCAAGATTTAGAAACATTCACAAAACTTTTAACGACAAGTAATCATATTTATATCTGTGCATTTAAACAATCCAATTATTATTCTAATATATTTGCTGATCGCTTTCTTTTGTTAGGAATTACAATTAAACCAATCACAAACATCAATACATTCCGTCTTCATATTGCCAATGCAGAAGAAAATGATTTATTTATCGTCTTATCTATGCATCGTGATCAAGAAAAGTTATTAGCAAATTATTCTGATGCAAAAAATAGAGGAGCAAATATTATTTCAATCTCTGATCAAATTAATAAAAAAATAGAAGAGCTTTGTACAGTTAATTTTCAAATTCCAATTACGACCGATTTATATTCGGATTATTCTATTTCAAACAATGTATTGTTGCTGATTTTCTTAGATATTGTATTCCATCATGTTTTTCACTCAAATGAAAATAATTATGCTTTTAAATTAGCTGAGTCTTTGGAAATCACAAAATCAAAAGATGATTTTTCAAGTATATCTACAATTAATAAAATAAAAGCTTTATTCGAATAAGAAGGTATTCTCCTATGAGTTTACCTTTTTCTTTATATTGTTAGGATTCCTATACCACATCCTATCTACAATTAATATTGTATAAATAAGGACTTTATCCACATAAAGTTCTTATCAATATTTCAATGAAAATCTCATCATTTTCCCTTAAACAAACACAGATTCCTCTTTTTATCTAGAGTTATCTGTGTTTTCTATCTTTATAAAGATTGTATTAATAACGATTGGAAATGTGCTTCTTTTCCATTCTCATCTATAAAGTTCGTATAAAGATAACCCTTACTTTTAACATGGTAAATCTCTTCCTTTATAAACACATTTCCCCTTCTTTTGAATGGTTTGACAAACAAAGGAAAGAGCGTATAGTAATCGGCATACGTTACGGTGACTCCTTATTCAGCCATTGTATACGGTGTCGAAAACTCGACAAGTTCAAATAAGAAAAGAGGACATTTTGAAATGAAAGTAAAAGCATTGCTTACTGCCACATTGGCATCTGCACTCCTATTATCTGGATGTGGAAGTGATCAAAAAGAAGGACAAGACAATGATCCTTTAGTCGTAGGAATGGAATGTAACTACGCACCATTTAACTGGCAAACACCAGAAGAAAGCGAAACAAGTATTTCCCTAGGCGGTGCTGGTTATGCCGATGGATATGATATCCGTATCGCAAACTATTTATCCGAAGAATTAGACCGCGATGTAGAAATCAAAAAAATTGCTTGGGATGGTTTAATTCCTGCTTTAAATGCTGGTGATATCAACGTAATCATTGCTGGTATGACAGAACGTAAAGGATTAGACTTTACCGATCCTTATTATGATAGTGAAATGGTTATGATCGTACGCAAAAGCGATAGCGAATATTTAGATTATACAAGTATCCAGGATTTTTCAGGAAAAACAATCGTTGGACAAAAGAACACCAACTATGATTATGTCATTGATCAAATCAAAGATGTAAAACATGCCACACCAAAAAATAACGTTCCTGAAATGTTAGTTGCCTTACAGAAACATGAAGTCGATGGAATTACTGCTGAATATCCAGTTGCGACAAGCATCTTAACCGCAAATCCAGATTTAGCCATCGTTCGTTTTGATGAAGGAAAAGGATTTGATGTGGATACAACCGTATCCATCGGTATGAAAAAAGGATCCAAAGATACCGAATTATACAATGAAATCAACGATGCCCTACATCGTCTATCTCAAGAAACACGTGAACAATGGATGGAAGATGCCATTGCGACACAACCGAAAATGGAAGAGTAAGAGGATATAAATCATGATACTTGCCAACACAGACTCTTTACTTGCAAAGTCGTGGTTCATCTTTGAACACAACGCACCCTTATTTTGGTATGGAATTAAAACCACATTATTATTAGCATTTTTAGGTACCATTATCGGATTGGTCTTAGGATTAATCCTAGGTGGTATCCATGCGATTGAAATTGATGAAAAAGACAAACTACCAATCAAAGTGATCAAACGCTTGTTACATGCCTTTGTATCCGTTTATGTTTGGTTCTTTAGGGGAACTCCAATGATGGTACAGGCTATGTTCTTCTACTATGGCTTACGTCCGTTTTTAGGATGGAATGCTATCACTGCTGGTATTGTCATCATCTCTATTAATACTGGTTCCTATATGTGTGAAATCATACGTTCCGGTATTCAATCCGTTGATCAAGGTCAAAAAGAGGCTGCTAGAAGTCTTGGAATGACAAGCACACAAACGATGTTGCACATCATCCTACCACAAGCCATTAAAAATTCATTCCCATCCATTGGAAATGAATTCATTATCAATATTAAAGATAGTTCCATGTTAAATGTTATTGGTGTTGTAGAATTATTCTTCCAAACAACCTCAATCGCAGGAACCATGGGCTTATTTACCGAAACCTTCTTAGTTACTTGTTCCATCTATCTACTATTAACAAGTATCGCAACCGTTCTTTTATCCATGGTGGAAAAGAGAATGAGCACACCAAAACAAGCAGCCCCTGCTTTACAACGCAGAGGACGATAGGAGACAATTATGGAACAGACAATCTTAGAAATCTCACACTTACAAAAACACTTTAATGATTTACAAGTATTAAACGATATCGACTTTCACTGTAACAAGGGGGAAGTCATCACCATCATCGGTTCTAGCGGAAGTGGAAAATCTACTTTATTACGTTGCATCAACCTATTAGAACATCCCGATGGAGGCGATATCTGCTACCATGGAAAAAGCATCATTAAAGGCGAACTCGATATCAACAAACATCGTAGTAAGGTTGGAATGGTCTTTCAATCCTTTAACTTATTCAACAACAAAACCGTATTAGAAAACTGCATGATCGGACAGATTAAAGTCTTACATAAATCCAAGGAAGAAGCTTATAAAAAAGCAATGGAAAACTTAACCAAAGTTGGGATGGCAGACTTTGCCGAAGCAAGCAGCACCCAATTATCCGGTGGTCAAAAGCAACGTGTAGCCATCGCAAGAGCCATGTGTATGGATCCTGAAATTTTATTATTCGATGAACCAACCAGTGCTCTTGACCCAGAGATGGTCAACGATGTGTTACGTGTTATGAAACAATTAGCCGATAGTGGCTTAACCATGATCATCGTGACTCATGAAATGGCCTTTGCCTATGATATCAGCACCCGTGTTGTCTTCATGGACAAGGGTGTCATCGCCGAACAAGGAACACCAGAAGAAATCTTTGTTCATCCAACACAAGAAAGAACCAAACAATTCTTATCTCGCTTTCGTAGAAAATAAACAAAGAAGTGAAACAGGACAATGAACATCCAAAGCTGTTTCACTTCTTTTTTTTCTATTCAATTCGTGTAACCATCCAATCGTATTTTTGAATCTTGTATGGTGTATGACAATATGGACACTGTGTTGATTTTTGTGCATCAAAACTGCTTCCACAATAATCACAATGCACATTTAATATGGAGAATGTCTGATCAATTGGAACCTTAGCATCATGTTGCATCCACATGCGGATCCGTTCATCCTTTACCTTGATTCGTTCATCTTCATAATAGGACACTGTTAAAAACAAGTCAAAACAGGCATGAATCACATCCTCCTTTTTATTCATGGAATGCAAGGCAATCCCACCACGATATTCCAAATCCACTACATTCTCAAATCGTGTTGGGATGTGATTTCCCTGCATGTATAAACAATCCTTTTTATGTTCATTAAGCAGGATGGATCTTGCGATGGAAATCACTTTTCCTTCAAAATATTCATAGTCAAAGGATGGACTCCAACGCTGTAGCTTCTTTGTGATGGCTTGTTTACTTCCCGTTGTTTTCGCAACCATCGTTGTGGAACGAACACCCTGTGATACCACTCGAATAAGCATAAAAATACTATATGCAAAATAACATAGAATAAACCAAATGCCCGTTCCTAATAAAAAGGATAGAAAAATTAAAATGATTGGATAGGTAGGATCCGCAAAAAAACTAGATAGACACATAGAGAAACTAAGCAAGGCAGAAACAAGTACGATTTTTTGAATATTTCCCTTAATTTTACTCGATGATTGCACCCCTTGATCAATACAATAATAGTTTGCAACCTTAGGATAGAAATCCTTCATCAAATACTTGGTCTTACAATATGGACAACCCTGATCCCTTAGTACTTGAATGGTTGAAATTGCGCCACAGTTCAAACACGCATATGGTTTTGATGCGATTCCTTGATCTTCTTCCTTTGGATTTAAGATTACCTGGTAAAAGCCAACATAATCCTGTTTTGAAAAAATCGTTCTTCCATCCTTAACAAACGATCTAGTCCGTTGCATCTGTTGAAAATATAAAAAGCGATGAAACATGGATAGACTAGTAAATGCATCAAAGATAGGAACACTGGTGCTAATTTGATGAACGGAAGAGATACTTCCCTCCGGTTCAAGGTTTAACTTCATCTGCAAGCCAAACTTCTCTAAACGTCGTTGTTGAAGACGCAAATAATACGATAAATCTTGGTCTGCAGCCGACGGTATTTCCCCTGTTTGACACCATTGCATAAGACCTAAGCGAAAACGCTGAAACAACACTTCCTCTTTCGTTTTCGCATACTCTTTCTTTTCTTCATTCATATACAATACCCCTATAGTTTTAGTTTATGTTTTAAGTATACCATAGAAAAAGCAGGGCATTCCCTGCTTATTAAAACAAATACGTTGCGATTTCCTCTGCGCTCTTATCACGTAGATGATCGACATCCTTTAAGGTATCATTCCAACGGAATTGATCATAGTCCACAAGATAAGAATATTCTGCGGATGCTTCTGGATACTTTTCCAACCAATCTGGATGATGTTCTAACATCAAGGACTCCGCAAGCAACACCGCTTCACTTTGAAGATTGTAGTCTGGTGTTGGCGTTCCACAAAGACGAACACCTGGAGGAGCCGAATGAACGATTAATAAGCTGCCATCCTCACATTGCCCCAAGACTAAAAAAACATGATTTTCATTGGCTAAAATATCCCCACATTGATAATCTTGAATGTTTCCACGACTAATTTTCTTTCCCCAACCACGAGACACAAAATCATCTGGCATATCTCCAGATAAGGAAACATAGCCTGGTTTATCATCTTCGGTTTCAAAGACATTGTATAAAATCCATCCTATATATCCCGAGCAATCCAAGCCATCATGAATCTGATATTGAGTTGTTTGAAAGTTATACCCATTATTTTGTGCAAGATAGAATTCCTTCCAACGCTCTGGCATGCCAATTCTTCTTGTATCTGGACCAGAACCCGTGTCTTCCTCGTTCCATCCACCACCCCAGATATACATGGTTTGTCCTACCGGTTGCATCGCTGTCTGAATAAAATTCGTCAATGTCTTCTTTGTTTCTTCTTGTTTATTCGCTTCTTCCTTTACAGGCTTCTGTTCCTGTTGTACGACTGGTTCTTTCTGATCTTGTTGTTCTAAAGAATCCGCCTTACACCCCTGCATCATAAGACACATACATAAAACAAGAACACTACTCATGATTTGTTTAAACTTCATATTCAAATCCCCTTTTTCTATCCTATATTGTATCAAAAAATTAACAGAAAGTACTTTCTATTTATGTATCTTTTGTATTTTTTTCAATAAAAAAAGAACAGCTATCTAAAACTGTTCTTATCCATCTTATTTTATATCTAGTAAAGTGGAATAATTGGCAATTCAATTCCTTCTTGATCTGGATCAATATATCCATGATGACCACTTGTGATAATAACATCTTCAGTTTCAAATTTTACAACTTCCATTGTAGGTGTCTCATAATTCATTCGTTTCATTGCTTTTCTCCTTTGAATATTTAGCGTCAATACTATTCTTCGTATGCCCTTACATCAAGTAGGCAACTTCAAGGTCATTATAACATTCTTATAATTAATTTCCTATCATTTTATTTAAAAATTTTTGAAAACATCAATATTATTGATGAAAATATCATGAAATAACACAATTTTTTTCATATGATAATTTTCATATAATTCGCTATTTTTTATGAAAATTATAATCATTATAAAAAAATAGCCATATAAATAATTTTTCCTTATTTTACCAATTGTTTTCTATAAATCCCTATGTTATAATGTCACGGAAATGAGAAAGTAAAACGCTTTCTTAAATAGGAGGAACTATGAAAACATTAAGAAAAATCGCATTAGCTTTCGTTTCTTTATGCATGGCTCTTGTCTTACCAATGGGATTAGACAACACAAAAGTTGCCGCTGCTGAAGAAGCAAAATTAAGCATCTTCTCAATTGATGCAGGAAGAAAATACTTCTCTAAAGATCAATTGAAACAAATCGTGCAAAAAGCTCACGACAATGGTTACACACACGTACAATTATTATTAGGAAACGATGGATTACGTTTTGCCTTAGATGATATGACAATCGTATCTGGTGGAAAAACATACGCTAGTGAAGATGTTAAAAAAGCAATCACTGCTGGTAACAACGCTTACTACAAAGATCCTAATGGAGATTACTTAACAGAATCAGAAATGGATGAAATCCTTGCTTTAGCTGAAAAATTAAACATCAGCATCATCCCAGTAATCAATGGTCCAGGTCACATGGACGGAATCTTAACTGCTATGGAAACATTGGGAATTGAAAAACCTCAATATTCATATGGAGAAAAACGTTCTACTCGTACAATTGATTTAAACAATGAAGAAGCATTAGCATTCAACAAAGAATTGTTAACAAAATATGTAAACTACTTCGCAAAACACAGCACAATCTTCAACTTTGGTTGTGATGAATATGCAAACGATATCGACTCTTCAAGTGAAGGTTACTATAATGGATGGAGCCGTCTTCAAGGAACTGGTTTATATCCTAAATTCGTTGCTTATGTAAATGACATCGCTAAATTAATCAAAGATGCTGGTATGACTCCAATGTGCTTTAACGATGGTATCTACTATGGTAGAACTTACAATGAAGAATTCGGTCAATTCGACAAAGACATCATCATCTCTTACTGGACAGCTGGATGGTGGGAATTCTATGTTGCCAAAGCAAATGACTTATACGAGAGAGGACACAAAATCGTTAACACAAACGATGGATGGTACTGGGTATTAGGACACGTTGAAGATGGTGGATACAACTACAACAACGCTCTTAAAAATATCGAAGCAAAAGCATTCGGTGAAATCGCTGGAGATAAATTAAACACTCCATCAATCGGATCTACACAAGCTGTTTGGTGTGATGAACCATATTTAGAACACGATATGGATCGCATCATGAACTTAATGGATAAATTCTCAGAAAAACACGCTGATGTATTAGTTCGCCCTGCTGACTATACAAAAGTTGATCAAGCTTTAGAAAGCGTTCCTGCTGACTTAAGCAAATACACAGAAGAATCTGTAGAAGCATTAAATGCTGCAATCAATGCTGTTGATCGTACATTAAAAGTAACAGATCAAGAAGCTGTTGATGCAATGGCTCAAGCAATCGTTGAAGCAGTTGCTGGATTAGAAGAAAAAGTTGTTGAACCAGAAACAAAACCAGAAGTAAAACCTGAAGTGAAACCAGAAGTAAAACCTGAAACAAAACCAGAAATGGACAAAGATGAAAACCCTCATACAGGTGATACATCTAACATGTTCTTATTCTTAAGTACATTACTTGCTTCATTTGGTTACCTTGCTTTCTCTTTCAGAAAAAGATTTAACTAATCGCCATTTATTACATAACTAAGCAGACTGTAAAAAGTCTGCTTTTTCTTTTATCTCATCCTTTTCAATCCTCCATTATTTATATGTATTATTTTATATAATTTGCTTTATAATTAGTATTTGCAATATAATTTATAAAATGTTATAATCCAAAAAGAAAGCGTTTACTGCTTTTCATAACAAGGAGGACATATGAATACGATTAAAAAATTTTTAGTTAGTTTTGTTTCTCTATGCATGATGTTAGTCTTGCCATTAGGACTAAACACCGCAACTGTAAAAGCTGCTGAAGAAACAAAGATGAGCGTCTTCTCTATTGACGCTGGAAGAAAGTATTTCTCTGAAGATCAGTTAAAACAAATTGTGAAAAAAGCACATGATAATGGCTACACACACGTACAAATCCTATTAGGAAATGATGCGTTGCGATTTGTCTTGGATGATATGTCATTAGAAGTTAATGGACAATCTTATGATAGCGAAGCCGTAAAAGAAGCCATCCAAGAAGGAAATAGAATTTACTATGATGATCCAAATGGAAACGTTCTATATGAAAGTGAAATGGATGAAATCATCGCTTATGCTGAACAATTAAACATCAGCATCATTCCAGTTATCAACAGTCCAGGTCATATGGATGCGATTTTGGATGCAATGAAAATTTTAGGTATTGAAAATCCATCTTTTGAAAATTCAAAACGTACGGTTGATATCCGCAATGAAGAAGCTGTTGCATTCACACATGCATTAGTTAAAAAATATGTGGATTACTTCTCAAAACATTCTGAAATCTTCAACATGGGATGCGATGAATATGCAAACGATGTAAACACTGGTGGATGGCAAAAATTACAGTCATCTGGTAACTATGGAAAATTAGTATCTTATGTAAATGAATTAGCACAAATTATCAAAGATGCAGGTATGCGTCCAATGTGCTTCAATGATGGAATCTACTACAACAGCAGAGATTCTTATGGAACATTTGATTCTGATATCATCATCTCTTACTGGACAGCTGGATGGTGGGGATATGATGTTGCCAAACCTCAATACTTCATTGATAAAGGTCATGATATCTTAAATACTAACGATGGTTGGTACTGGGTATTAGGACGTATCGATAATGGTGGATACAACTACCAAGGTGCTGTAAACAACATCGCTAACAAAGACTTCAATGATGTTCCTAGTGGACAAAAAGTTGAAACAATCGGAAGTATGCAATGTGTATGGTGCGATGAACCAAATGCAGAACACGATATGGATCGCATCATGGACTTAATGGATCAATTCTCTCAAAGACATGCAGATCAATTAATCCGTCCTGCTGATTACACAGCTGTAAAAGAAGCATTAGAAACAGTTCCAGCTGATTTAGAAGCTTATACAGAAGAATCTGTAGAAGCATTAAACGCTGCAATTGCTGCCGTTGATAACACATTAAAAGTAAACGACCAAGAAAAAGTTGATGCAATGGCACAAGCAATCCTTGATGCAGTTGCTGCATTAGAAGTAAAAGTTGTTGAACCTGAAACTCCAGTTGAACCAGAAACGAAACCGGAAGTGAAACCAGAAGTAAAACCAGAAACTCCTTCAAAACCTGAAACTACTCCTACAACTCCAACAACTCCAGAACAAACAGTAACACCGGATACAGAAGAACCTCATACAGGTGATACATCTAATTTATTTGTATTTGTAGCTGCTTTACTTGCTTCTCTAGGATGCATGGGATATGCAGTTCGTAAACGTTTAAACTAATAAAAATTATGCCATTTTAAAACAAACTAAAAGAGAAGAATCCTGCAGAAGATTCTTCTCTTTTCTTATTATCTTATGATTAATAATGTATATATTTTTATGTTTTATTGTCATGTTATATTTTATTGCAATTTTATTATATTATTGTTATAATTCCAATAGAAAGCGTTTACCGTTTTCATTATAAGGAGGACATATGAAAACACTTAAGAAAATTTTTGTTAGTTTTGTAGCCTTATGCATGGCTGTCATCCTACCTGCTTCATTAAGCACACAAAAGGTAGCAGCTGCAGAAGATGCAAAAATCAGCGTGTACTCAATCGACGCTGGAAGAAAGTATTTCTCTGAAGCACAGTTGAAAGAATTGATCGACAATGCAAAAGAAACAGGATTTACACATGTACAATTAATCCTAGGAAATGATGGATTACGTTTCATCATGGATGACATGGAAATCCAAGCAAATGGGAAAACCTATGCAAGCGATGATGTAAAAGCTGCTATCATTGAAGGTACAAAAGAATATTATGATGATCCAAACGGAACTGTTTTAACACAGGAAGAAATGGATTCTATCTTAGCTTATGCAAAATCTCAACACATCGGAATCATTCCTGCAATCAATAGTCCAGGTCACATGGATGCAATCTTAAATACAATGCGTACTTTAGGAATTGATACACCTGAATTTATTTACCAAGGAACATCTTCTAAAACTACTGTTGATATGGCAAATACAGAAGCCACAGAATTCACAAAAGCATTAGTTGCAAAATATGCTGCATACTTTAGTAACTATGTAGAATACTTCAACTTTGGTGCAGATGAATATGCAAACGATGCAACTTATCATGGACCAAGTAAAAAATCCGGATACTTAGTTCTTCAAGAATTGGGTTTATATGATGACTTCATCGTATACATCAACGAAATGGCTGCGATGATCAAAGACTTAAACATGATTCCTGTTTGCTTCAACGATGGAATCTACTATAGCCAAGATGATACAAATGGTGAAATCGATACCGATATCGTAGTAGCTATGTGGACACCTGGATTTGATCGTTACACACCAGCTTCTGCTCAATACTTACATGACAAAGGATTCCAATTATTAAACACAAATGACAACTGGTACTATGTAATCGGTCGTGATGGAAACCGTTCTGGATGGTGGTATGGAACAGATATGGCAATCCGCAGTATCAATTCTATCAAATTCAACCAATTACCAGGAACTGGTGCAGATAACCAAATTCCTACAATCGGAAGTATGGTATGTGCTTGGGCTGATGAACCACAATATGCTTACAAACCAGAAGTTGTAAAACAATTAATGGAATTATTTGCACAAAACAACCCTGAATATGTATATGCAAAAGCTGATTTCCAAGCTGTAGATGCTGCAATCGCAACAGTACCAGCTGACTTATCAATCTATACAGAAGAATCTGTAGAAGCTTTACAAGCTGCATTAGATGCTGTTAATTACATGGTAAAAGCAGAAGATCAAGAAATTGCAGATGCTATGGCACAAGCAATCGTTGATGCAGTTGCTGGATTAGAAGTAAAAGCTGTAGAACCTGAAACTCCAGTTGAACCAGAAACGAAACCGGAAGTAAAACCGGAAGTGAAACCAGAAGTAAAACCAGAAACTACTCCTACAACTCCAACAGCTCCTCAAGAAACAGTAAAACCTGAAACAGAAGCTCCTCATACAGCAGATAGCTCTAACATGTTCTTATTTGTTTCAACATTAGTTGCATCTTTCGGTGCAATGGCTTATACAATGAAAAAACGTTCTATGAACTAATATAATAAGCAATCAATAGGGTAGAGGGAAAATTAAAATAATTTCCGCCCCTCCCATTGAACCGTACGT
>SAMEA104404106__coassemble_1610_pt1 | contig 16525 bp, 20 predicted proteins | sample SAMEA104404106__metabat2_high_PE_075 | metagenome-assembled genome bin SAMEA104404106 (sample SAMEA104404106) | Balaenoptera acutorostrata
TTGAAACGGCCAATCATTTCCGCTGTATTGATACCATTATTGATCAGGCAAATTTGACACTCACAGAATCATTTATAAAAAATCTACATGGAATGCTGAAAGCAGGGAGCAGTGATTCAAGGAAAGACCGGTTTGCCGTAGGCGATTATAAAAAGATGCCAAATGAGGTCGGAGGAATGCAGACAGCTCTTCCGGAAGAAGTGCAGGATAAAATGAAAACTCTTTTGTGTGAATATAACCGGAAAGATGAAAAAACGTTAAAAGATATTTTAGAATTTCATGTAAAGTTTGAACGGATTCATCCATTTCAAGATGGCAATGGACGTGTTGGAAGATTGATTATGTTTAAAGAATGTCTGAAATATAACATTGTGCCATTTATTATAGAAGATGGTCTGAAAATGTTTTATTACCGGGGATTAAAAGAATGGGATAGAGAAAAGGGTTATCTGACTGATACCTGTTTGACGGCTCAGGATAGATATAAAGCTTATTTAGCTTATTTTAGGATTAATTGCTAAATTAAAATATGAGGAGAAGTTTATAATGTGAAGAAAGAAAAAATTATGTTAAGCATTTTAAAAGAAATCAATGCGAGACAATTCTACTCGATTTGTAAAGCATTGGAGGCAGAAGGATATATAACAAATGTTGAGAATTGTAGAGAATATATTGATGGAGAGGTTGAATTTTCGCTTGAAGGGGCAGAGATAACATTAACAGGGATAAAATATGTAAAAGAAAACAATATGTTATATAAAGGATATAAAGGCTTAAAAGAATTTAGAGATTGGTTGCCATTATAAAATAAATGAGAAATAGAGGTAATGAAGATGACAATTCACAGGACTTTTCTATGAAAGCTAGATTTCAAAATCTATAGATTTGATTTTAAAATGAATTAAAGTGTATGAAAACGAAATGGCTAATTGTCATAATAAAAAAATACAAATGAATGCTATCAGTTTAGAAGATATTTAAGGAATCTAATTAAATGGTATAGTTATATTTTAAGTTTGCAAGAATATTTGATAAAGAAGTGTATGAGAAATATGTTTTCTGATTGTATTTGATCAGATTATTGCTGGCTGAGGATACAGGTAAAGTCGACCTAAGTGGAAAGCTTAAATTAGAGTATTACAAAGTAAAAAAATTTTAAAGGGCTATTTAGCTTGGAGCGGAAAGGGGGGGGCGCATTAACCGTCAAACCAAAAAGGTACAAGGTTTTTCTGAAAAAAGCATTATTAGACGAAATTATTTAAATAACAAATTTAAAAGTAATTTAGCAGATGGATATAAGCTGTTATTAATGGTACTTTGTGATAAGTTGCTGAGTAATAGGAAGCTAGCAGATATAGCAAGAAGTCAAATCCACAGATTTTCACAGAAAGCATTTACCCCTAAGTATTTGTTGATGCAGTTATGGACATTTATACGAACTCTCAAGATACATATCATACATTGCTTTAAGACTGTAACGAGTATAATACTACCATAAGTGCATTGGTAGATGTAATTTGTTGATAGATGAGAACTAAAAAAAGTAATGTTATTAGGAGGAGGACTATGTTAAATAAACAATATGAATTAATAGCAGATGCTCCGAAAGAGATTGAATGGTTAAAATACTATGAGAAAGCAATGGAAGAGTATAATTTATTGTTGGATAGAAATGGAAATAACGAAAAAGTATTTCAAGATTTTTTTGAGAAAAATCCTTCATTTATACCCGGTGCGTTAGAAATTTTCGGGCATTCTGGGCATTATCCGTATATGAACACATTGATCACGCAACCAAAAATAGGAAATATTATGCAAAGAATTCCAGATTTTCTTTGGTTAGCTCAGGATAGTTTGAGTTTTTGCCCTGTATTTATTGAAATTGAAAGTCCAAATAAACGGATGTTTACAAAAAACAAAGTAGTAACGGCTGAATTTAATCAAGCGATGAATCAAATTAATGAATGGAGACATATTTTAAAAAATCCAACCAACTTACATTTGTTTTATGAGTATTTTGATATATCTAAGGAATTGATGAAAAAAGAATTTAATCCGCAATTTGTTTTAATATATGGAAGAAGAATTGAATATGAGGAGGAGGAATTATTAAGGGGAATTCGTGCAGAACAAAGAAGGGTAAACGTTGACATTTTTTCGTATGACAGATTAAAGCCTATTAGTGATTATAATCAATTTACATGTACTTCGGTTAAAGATTATAAATATACCATTAAATCAATTCCACCTACATTTAGATATAGAGCGGACTGTGCAGATGTGTTATATAAATATAAGGGTTTTTATGATGCTATAGATAATATGGAAAAAACTTCAGAAGAAAGAAAAAAGTTTTTAAAAAAAAGATATAAGTATTGGGCTGATTTCGGAAAAAGAGGATGCCCAGGTGTGTTAGTTGGAATGGAAGGAGAGTAGTAATTATAGAATAGATATATGAATGAAAAAAATTATAAATTGTTTTGAATACCTAGATTATATTATGAGGTTTTATATAAACTTAGGTATTGTAACAATTAGTGTGGTTTTGTGAGAAAAGTGACTATGTTTGGCCACTACTATCACAATATTACACTTTTTCAGTTCACTATATTTTATAAGTATCTTCTTTATTTAAACAGCAGAGTATTCTATTTCTTGTTCTTTTAAAATTCAAGAATCCCCTAGTATTATAGATTCATTGTTCTACCTAGTTGTTCAGTATTTATATAACTTTTGTTAATTCTTCTACCATTAATGATATTGAATGAATTGATAATTTTCTTGTGTCGTTTTATAAGCATATTGTAGAATATATTACATCCTATAATGAGGTTGTCTGCAAATATTTGTATGATATCGTAAGGTCAATCCATGAAGTATTATATGATGGATTTTTGTTAAACTGGGTATATGTTTTATTTTAAGTCATATGTTTTTCAGTTCAAGAAAGTAATCAAGCAGAATGGTGTATCTTTTTAGTTAAGATTTACTCATCTATCATATACAATCATACATTTACGATTACAAGCGCTGAGTGTATCAAAGTTTCAGATATGAAACCATTTTTAATAATGGGCTACTTACAAAAAGGACATTTGATTGCAGAATCGGACTTTAAACGAATCTTTACTTTTACAGTATTATCGTACTGAACGACAGTAGAATTGCTTTCAATATCCATCGGATTGACATTAAGTATATCTGTAATAAAATTTTTAATGGACATAAAAATCCCTCCTTCAGATATGAGTTTTGTGACAAATTCATTTTATATGAAAAAATAAGAGAAAGTTTAGAAAACACAGTAAACGTTAATGAGCATATACAATACAATAAGAGTTAAACTATCTTTTTATGAAGGTAGGATACATCTATACTCTTTGTATAAGATATGCTATGATAATCGTATCATTTATAGGATTTTGCATTTGATGGAACATGCAATTGTTTTGTTTTACGATTCATAGACAAGGAGCAAACAAGATGAAGAAGATATTATTTATTTGTCATGGCAATATTTGTAGAAGTCCCATGGCTGAATTTATGTTTAAAAAGAAAATAAAAGATCGTGGATTAGAAGATTCTTTTTTAATCCGTTCCGCAGCGACTAGTACCGAAGAAATTGGAAATCCGGTTTATCCATCCGCACGTGCAGAACTTGCGATTCATGGTATTAGCTGTGAAGGAAAAACAGCATGTCAAGTAACGAAATATGATGGTGATTATTATGATTATTTAATCTGTATGGATCATTATAATGTTTCGAATTTAAAACGCATGATGAAAAAGCATGTAGAACCAAAGATATTCTTATTGATGGAATTCATCGGTAGTGCAAAGGATGTTGCCGATCCTTGGTACACCAATGATTTTAAAGAAACATGGGATGATATCGATGCAGGATTAGATGGCTTTTTAATTTATTTAGGAGTGAAAGAATGAGTTTTTTAGGAAATTTATTATGGTTTGTATTTGGTGGATTTTTCATGGGGCTATGTTGGCTAATCGCAGGCGCTATATGGTGTGTTACAATTATTGGTATACCGGTTGGTATTCAATGCTTGAAACTAGCACAGCTTAGTTTTTTTCCATTTGGTAAACAGATTGTCTACAGTGGACGTACCATGTCGTTTCTTTGTAATTTACTATGGTTGTTGTTCTCTGGATTAGAATTAGCACTCATTCATTGTGGCATTGGAATCTGTTTATGCGTAACGATTACTGGGATTCCGTTTGGTCTACAACAATTTAAATTGGCAAAACTTGCATTATTTCCATTCGGAGCTGAAATTCGTTCTATATAATTGCTTTTTCTTTGATTAAAAAGATGAAAGCGGTTTGAAAAAGAAATTCAATATGACAATGAGAAAATATCGATTTTTTCGGTATTTTTTTATTTGTTTATCTATTCATAAAAGTGAAAAATATGATAATATATATAGAGATTTAAAAGGAGAGTATGGAATGTTAAAATTATTTACACCCAATTATTATATACATAGTTATGATACATTACGTCCGCAGTTTCTATTAGATCATGGTATTTCTTTATTGGTATGTGATATCGATAATACCTTGGTTCCTCATGATGTTGCCTTGCCTGATGAAAAGGTAAAGCAGTTTTTAAAAGGAATTCAGGATGCCGGTATTCAAATTGTATTTGTATCCAATAATGTGGAAGAGCGCGTGAAGACATTTGCGCAAGATTTAGCGATTCCATATTACTTCTTTGCCTTAAAACCATTACCGTTTACCTATCGTAAGATGTTAAAAGATTTTCATGTGAAAAGACAGCAGGTTGCGGTATTAGGTGATCAGTTGATGACTGATATTTTAGGCGCAAATATCATGCGTTTTTATACCATTTTAACAGCACAGGCTGTAGAACGTGACCTATCTTTTACAAAAGTAAATCGCGTGTTTGAAAATATGGTATTTTCATTATTAAAGAAAACAGGGAAACTTGTGAAAGGAGAATTTGATGAGTAAAAAGTGTAAAGGCTGTGGTGTTGTTTTACAAAGCGAGGATAAAACAAAAATCGGTTATACACCAAAACCAGAAGCGGATTATTGTCAAAGATGTTTCCGTATTCGTCATTATGATGATGTTGTGATTTCCATGAAGCAAGGAATCGATTCGGATCAAGTATTAAAAGAAATTGAAAAGAAAGATGCGATGATTCTTTGGGTCGTTGATCTATTTGATTTTGAAGCGAATATGATTCCAGGTTTAAATCGTCATTTGATGAATAAAGATATTGTTATGGTTGCGACAAAACGTGATTTATTACCAGTCACATTATCTGACCATAAGCTAGGAGAATTCTTATTACATCGTTTAAAAGAATTGTCTATTCAAGTAAAAGGATTGGTCATCTGTGGAGATTTGAGCAAACATCCTGCACGTGAAGAAAATAACTCGATTGAAGAAGTAGAAAAGGCAATCGATTACTATCGTAGAGGTCGCGACGTTGTCTGTATGGGAATGGCCAATGCAGGTAAAAGTACCCTATTGAATGCATTGTGTGATCATGTCGATTTAACAACTTCAAGACATCCAGGTACAACTCTTGATTTTAATGAAATTAAGATGGATGGTTATACGTTATATGATACACCAGGATTAACACGTTATGATTCCTTATTAACACATGTCGATGATGCATTGTTAAAACAGGTGATTCCTTTAAAACCATTAAAACCTAGAATTTATCAATTGTACCAAGATCAAACAATTTCTGTAGCTGGTTTTGTTCGATTGGATTTAATTGGTGGTAAAAAGGTAAGCTGTGTAGCTTACTTTAGCGAAAATCTTCCATTGCATCGTAGCAAACAGGAAAAAGCAGATAACTTATGGAAACAACATATGAATGAATTATTATCTCCTGCGATGGATGAGAAGTTTGAAGATATGAAGAAATTTGAATTTCATCCAAAAGATGAAAAATTTGATATTGTGGTTCATGGTCTTGGCTGGTTCTGTATCAGTGGAGATGTGAAACAAGTAACAGTTTATGTGAGTGCATCAAGCACCATTACAATGAGAAAGGCGATGATTTAATGTTAACAAGTAAAGATAAGAAAAAATTACGTAGTATTGCACAAACTAGAAAGGCATTATTCCAAATTGGGAAAGATGGGGTAACCATCAATATGATTCATACGATTTCAGATTCTCTAGAAGCACATGAATTAGTAAAAGTATCCCTATTAAAAACATGTCCAATTGATGTAGCGGAAGCTGCTTTGGATATTTCTGCGGGAACAAGAAGTGAAATCGTTCAGACAATTGGTCGTACGGTTATTTTCTATCGTAGAAGCAAGGAAAATAAATTGGGGTTATAGACTATGCGTATAGCTTTGTTAGGTGGAAGCTTTGATCCAATTCACAAAGGTCATCTTCAAATAGCGAAAACAGCCTATAAAAAAATGAATATTGATGAAGTATGGTTGATGCCTTGCAAAGATGCACCATTAAAGGATGGTCAAACCGTTAGTTTTCATCATCGTTGTGAGATGGTAAAACGTGCGATTGCACCTTATCGACATATGAAACTTTGTACTTTAGAAGGTGAATTAGAGGGTACTTCTTATACAATTCGTACGATTCTTGAATTAAAGAAACGTTACCCAATGCATACCTTTTCGTTTTTGATTGGGGATGATCAAGCCTTGCAGTTTCATAAGTGGAAACAAGCGGATCAATTGTTAAAAGAAGTCGATTTTTATGTATTTTCTCGTGAAGAAGATGCAGTATTACCAAAGGGTATGCATCGTATTCAAATGGATTTAATCCCTGTATCAAGTACGGATATTCGACATGGAATCAATCATTGGGCGTTGCCTAAATCGGTAAAACGATATATGGGTCAACACTATCTTTATATCGAAAGCCATGTGAAACAAAAGATGGGTGAGCATCGATGGAATCATTCCTTATCGGTAGCAGCACTTTGTAAAGAAATAGCTTGTGCACATCATTTAGATGAACAGGTGGCTTGGAATATGGGTGTAGCTCATGATGTCTGTAAGCAATTATCCAAGGCAAAATCAGAAATTTGGATGCGTCATCATATGCCGGATCACTTAGATGAAGCGTGTGCCATTTGGCATGGCTATGTCGGTGCAGATTATGCGAAAACACATTTATATATTGAAGATGAACGAGTGATTCAAGCAATTTATCATCATGTATTAGGTGATGGTAAATCAAGTTATGATATTATTTTATATGTAGCAGATAAATTAGATCCTTCTAGAGGGTATGATTCAAGTGAACAAATTGCCCTTTGTAAGCAGAGCTTAGAAAAAGGATTTCAACGTGTAAAAGAAGAACAATATGCATATTTATGCAAAGAAGGAGTAATTTCATGAATGAATTATTGAAAGTAGTACAAAAAGCAATTGATGAAAAAAAGGGTGAATACCCTGTTGTATATGATTTTCGTTCTGTCAATCCATTCATTGATCATGTTGTAATTTGTAGTGCACAAAGTTTACGACAAGTATATGCGATTGCAGATAACGTTGCAGATCGTGCAAAAGAACATGGTTTTGCGGTACGTTCCATTGAAGGAGATAAAGACTCTAGCTGGGTACTTGTTGACTTAGATGGAATTGTAGTACATGTTTTCCAAAATGATGAACGTGCGCATTTCCAATTAGAAAAACTTTATGCGGATCTTCCAAAAGAGGATTTCTCTCTATGATGTATGAGACATTAGCTCGTTTTTATGATGCATTAGTAAAAGATGAAGAAGCAACAAAGGCTTGGGTTTCTTTAATTGAAGATTCTATTGAAGGTAACAATATTCTTGAATTGGCTTGTGGAAGTGGAGAGATAACCATTTCCTTAGCAAAAGATGGATATAAGGTTTTGGGAACAGATCTTTCTAGTGATATGATTGAAGAAGCGAAAAAGAAAGCAGATAGCAATCAGGTATCTTGGAAGGTTATGGATATGAGTGATTTTTCATTGAATCAAACTTTTGATGCGATTCTTTGTTTATGTGATTCCTTTAATTATCTATTACATGAAGAGCAAGTATTATCGATGATTCAATGTGTAAAAAAACATTTAACTCCAACTGGAACATTTATTATGGATATGCATTCTTTGGATCGTTTATATGAATTTGAAGAAGAATATAACGAAGCTGGTAAGATTGAAAATCATGAATATCAGTGGACGATTCAAACGATTGATGATAGCATCTATCAAAACTTTGCCTTCTATGATGAAGAGGGAAGAGTCACTTTAGAACAGCATATTCAACGTGTTTATGATCCAATTTGGGTAAAAGAAGAATTAGAAAAAGCAGGTTTTGCGGTTACGATTAAAACGGATTTTGATCAAGATGGCATCTGTGAAGGCGAAAAAATATTCTATATTTGTAAACGACAGGGGGAAGAAGTATGATAGCAATTATTGCGGCAATGGACTCTGAAGTCAATGCGATTACCTCAATTATGGAACAGACTGAAAAAACATCAATTTCTGGTATTCATATGACGCGTGGGACTTTATCAGGGAAAAAGGTCATTGTCATGAAAAGTGGAGTTGGAAAAGTAAATGCAGCGATGTCTACTACAATCTTATTAGAGAATTTCGTTATTGAAAAAGTAGTGAACATTGGGACTGCAGGTGGCCTTAAAAAAGAACAAGAAATTTTAGATGCGGTTGTATCCAACCGTGTATGTCAACATGATTTTGATACAAGCCCTATCGATGGTGATGCGGGAATCGGTCTTTACTTTGATGCCGATGAAGCATTGACAAAGGCATGTGTAAATGTGTTAGAACAGATGCAGGTAACAACACACACAGGATTGGTTGCGACAGGAGATCAGTTTATTGCGGAAGAAGAAAAATTGAAACGTTTAGAAACGGTTTTCCCAACTGCTGTTTGTGCAGAGATGGAAGCTGGTTCAATTGCCCAAATTTGTACGCATTATAAGGTTCCTTTTGTGGTATTACGATCATTGTCCGATGTTGCGCATCGCGATGATTCACATATGGATTTTCTTACTTACGTAGAACATGCAGCTGCACGTTCTGCAACATTCTGTAAAGCATTGATGGAAGCATTAGATTAGATGAAAAGGTAGGGTCTCTACCTTTTTTTATTCTTGATAAATCAGACAATAACAAAAGACAAATGATTCAAAATCATGTATAATAGAAAATGTTAGGAGATTTTGTTATGAAAATTAATAAAAAGTCGGTATTGATTACAACTTGTATCATTCTCTTTGGATTGATTATTTTTTATATGAATGTTGCCCTTTTTATCAGTGGTCCATCTGTAAAATACGAAGATAAACTAGAAAAAGAACAACAAGCAATTACGAAAAATTATAAAGATATTACTCTTATTAACCGACATGTCTTTCAGTATGTCGTATTAGTAGGTGAAGATAAGGATCAATTTGTGTGGTTTAATGAAAATAGTAAGGCGATTGATCATCGTAAGAAGGCTACCTATAAAGAAAGAACAGTAGAGGATATTGTTCGTACACAATATCATGCAATGGATATTGAGGTTACATTAGGTTATGGCTATAAGAATCCATGTTATGTTGTAACATGTGATCAAGGTTTAATTTTATTAGATTATGACTCTCTAAAAGAAATTTATTATTTGAAGAAAGGTGAGTAAGATGAATTGGTGGAACGAACGTTTTATTAATCGTAGGGACTATATGCTTGATCATTTAGATGAATTGACAATGACAAGTGATGAAACGTTGATTGTTATGTTGATTGATTTTTGTAATCAGCATCAAATTGCAGTGGATCATGCATTTTTAGCAAACAAGATGAAAAAAGATAGCTATGAGATTGATGATTTGCTATCCCAGCTAACGGAAAAAGGATATATGAATTTTACGTTTAAAGATGGAAAATTAGTATTTGAAATCGATGGTGTATTTGAGGGACAAAAAAAGGATACAACATTTGATGAATCATTATTTGATTTGTTTGAAACGGAATTTCAACGTCCGTTATCTTCCGTTGAATTTCAACGATTGGGTCAATGGATTGAAGAGTATGATCGTAAACTAATCGGATATGCATTACGTGAAGCACTGACCTATGATTGTGTAAGCTTCGATTACATTGAACGAATCTTAATGGATTGGAAGAAACGCAATTTTACAGCTGATGAGTATGAGGAAGGGAAACGTTAAATGACGACAGATGAGATTTTAGATATTTTAGAAGAACGGTTTCCAAATGCACATTGTGAATTGATTCATAAAAATCCATTTGAATTATTAGTTGCGGTTGTTTTGTCTGCACAAACAACGGATGCACAGGTGAATAAGATTACGCCGGGATTATTTGAAGCATTTCCAACACCAGAAGCATTGGCAACAGGGAATATTAAGGACATTGAAAATAAGATACGTAGAATAGGTTTATATCGAAATAAGGCTCGCTCTATTCAAGCATTAAGCCAATCATTAGTTACGCAATTTCATGGAGAAGTTCCACAATCTATGAAGGAATTGACATCACTTGCAGGTGTTGGAAGAAAAACAGCAAATGTTGTACGTAGTGTTTGCTTCGATATTCCATCGATTGCGGTAGATACCCATGTAGAACGTATTTCTAAACGATTGGGGCTTGCGAAAGTGCAGGATAGTGTAGAAGTAGTAGAACAGAAATTAAAGCGTAAAATAAAGCGAGAACGTTGGAATCGTGCACATCATCTTTTTATTTTCTTTGGACGCTATCAATGCATGGCTAGAAATCCGCAATGTGAGGAATGCGCATTTGCTTCTTTCTGTAAAAAAGATAAATTAGAAGCATATAAACAAGCAAAAAAAGCAAAAGAAAAACAAGGTGATTAACCTTGTCATGGCTGTTGACAAAAGGTCAGCAGTCTTTTTTTATTCGTCATTAAGAATCAAACCTTGATTCGATAAGGTTACGATACGAAGAGGTATCATCTTATTTGTTTGTTGAATTGCTTTTGTTACAGCGATCGCTAAGCCCTTGCAACAAGGAACCTCCATACGTACTATGGTAATAGAACGAATGTTATGTGCTCTAAAAATTTCATATAATTTAATGGAATAATCACATTGATCTAATTTCGGACATGCGATAATGGTAACTTTATCTTTCATGAATTGTTGATGGAAATCAGCCATTGCATAGGCAGAACAGTCTGCAGCAATTAATACATCTGCACCATCAAAATAAGCAGCATTTATATTCACTAATTTTAATTGAACTGGCCATTGTTTTAAACAGCTGGTTGTAGGTTGAGAAACCGTTGCTTGTTTTTGTGGCTTTGAAAATAATTGGCAACCTGATAGTGTAGGTTGTTGTCTTTTTTTCATATTTTCAAGTACAGCTTGTTCATCATAAGCTAACGCTTCACGTTCAATAATCGTAATCGCATCCATTGGACATGCTGGTAAACAATCACCTAAACCATCACAATAATCATCTCGAATCAATTGTGCCTTTCCATTGATTAATTGAATTGCACCTTCATGACATGCACTAACACATGCATTACAGCCATTGCAACGTTCTTGATCAATTTGAACTATTTTCCTTTTCATACCTATTTCCTCCAATTGTATAACTATAACTATTATAGTATAATAAATTCAATAAATCTGTTGAAAATTCAACAAAAGAGGAACATTATGATAAAAATTGACTTATTTCATGGTATTGATGAGCGAGAAATTAAATTGTTTTATGCAAGAGTTCAAGCCTATAACGAAACATATAAAAAGAATGATATGATTCTACAAACCGGTTCATCTGTTAATCACATTTATATTTTATTAGAAGGAAGAGCAATGATTGTGCACGATGATATATGGGGGAATCGAAATATTATCCGTCAAATTACGCCTGGAGATAGCTTTGCGGAATCCTTTGCATGCAGTGGGGAATGTATGAGTGTTTCCGTTATTGCGTTGCAAGACTGCAATGTATGTAAGATTTCGTATCCATTACTTTACAAATATGCATTTTTACACGACGATCTTTGTAGTACTGTGTTATCGAATTTATATACGGAGATTGCTTCTAAAAATGTATTTTTAGCTCAGAAAGTACAACATCTTGGGCAACGAAATACAAGAAGTAAAATTGTTTCGTATTTATCAGATGTTGCGTTAGAAAAGAATAGCTGTGAATTTGATATTCCTTTTAATAGGCAACAATTAGCGGATTATTTATGTGTCGATCGTAGTGGTCTTTGTGTTGAATTATCTTTGATGCAAAAGGAAGGACTGATTGAGTATCATAAACATCATTTCATTCTCCATAACAAGGAATAAAAAAAGTGATAACAATGTAGTTATCACTTTTTTAGGTTAATCATCTTCTGTTTCTACCGGATGTTTCTTACAGTCGTCAACGGCGTTGTTGATATTTGTTATTGCATCATCAATCTCTTTTTGTGATGGCTTTTCTGATAAAAGCAATTCATTACCACGATTGATTTGTATATTCAATAGTGATACATAGAATATATCATATTTCGATGAATCCGTATATGGCTGTGCATGTTTGATTGCATGTGCCAATGATTGTGTATTTACTGTAGGTTCTTGTTTCTTTAAATGAGAAATCGCATGATCTAAAGACTGTTTCAATTTATTTAAATCTTCATCTTTAATGTAATCCTCATCTAAGTATTTGTTTAATTGATCAATAACACTTTCTAATTGACTGAAACTTTCTGGTGTATAATCAGATTTATTGTATTTTTGTGCTTCTTTTAATAATTGTTTAATCTTATCGGAAGCTAATTGTACATTTGTTACTGTTTCTGGGTTATTTTTCTTAGCATCTTTTAAGAATTCTGTTTTAATCAATCCACCACCATATGAACTGATTCCAGAAGGACGTTTTAATTCGGTTGCGTTTTCACTCAATCCATCCAAAATATAACGGTTGATTTTACCTGGAATATTGTAATCTAGGATTTCTTGAGATAAATATGAATAGCCTGGAATTAAGTGGTCAAAACCATTCCATGTGGCAATTGTATATTCACTAGTATAGTTAATCATCCATCCATCTTTACATACACCACCGGCTTCTTCTGAACGATCTCCCCAGTCGGATGTACCTGTTTTACCATATACTGGATATCCAGCTCCAGCAAATGCAGGAGCCATATAGTTCCATCCACTATATTTTCCATCGACTGCTTTCTTTAATAAATCACTAGTCATATATGCAGCCTGTGGAGACATCGCCTGTTGTGTTTTTGGTTGGTGTTTATAGTGATAAGAATCATCTTTATAGTCAATACGTTCTACCATGTATGGTTCTTTATATAAACCACCATTTGCAAATACGGCATAGGCAGCAGCCATTTCGGTAGGAGTAGCGGTAAAGTTTGCACCACCAATTGCATAAAGCAAGTCAAATTTTTCTGCAACTTCATCTTTAAATCCTAATTTTTTCATATAATCACGCATGTATTGATTACCTGTTTTTTCAGTTACTTTTTGTAAAGTTTCTAATGCAGGAATATTCAATGATTGAGCAATTGCACGTTCAATTGGAATTTTTCCGTGATATTTGTCGTTGTAGTTAACTTTTAATTCACCATAAATTTCAATTGGTTTATCTTCTACAATACGAGACGTAGCCCAACCTAATTTATCAAATGCCTGTGAGTATGCAAGTAATGGTTTTGCAGTTGAGGCAGGTTGGTGAATATCAATCATTGCACGGTCAATATAAGTACTAGAGTTAGGATCATCAAATCCAGTACCAATCGCGATGATAGCTCCAGATTTATTATCAATGACTGTTGATGCAATCTGTAGATATTCATTGCCAGGCATTTCAATAACTTTCTTCTGCTGGATATCATTAATACGTTTTTGCGTACTAACATCTAAGTTTGTGTAAATATGCATTGGTGTTGTTGCAGGATCTGCTCCTGTAATTTTTGCTGCTTCATTGATTGCAGCTTTTGCATAGGCTAAATATGGACTATCGTTTTGATTTTTCTCACCATTTAATTGGAAAGAAAGTTTTGTTGATTTTGCCAATTTATATTCTTCTTCTGTAATATACCCATGATTTAACATTTGACTTAAAGTATTATTACGTCTTTGTGTAGCTAATTCGTAATAGTTAGAATTTACTTGAGGATCAAATGGATTTGGTAAAGGAATATAAGGGTTGTAAACACCTGGAGCATTTACGACACCTGCTAAAAAGGCGCTTTCGCTTAGATTTAACTGTTCGACATTTTTACCAAAGTAATATTGTGCACCACGCTGGATTCCACGAGCGCTTGCACCAAAGTTGATCTTATTTAAATAATTTACCAAGATGTCTTTTTTATCCATTTTCGCATCTAGATGAAGACTTAAGAAAATTTCTTGGATTTTCATTTCAATCTTTTCTAATTTTGAAGGTTGATGTCCTTCTTCCATCATTTTCTCTTCTCTTGTTTTAATGATGAAGTTATCAATGGTTTGCATGGTTAGTGTAGAACCACCTTGTGCTAATGAACCTGATTTCAAGTTTGTCATTGCACTTGCGATAAAACGTGGAAGGTCAAATCCGTTATGTTTAAAGAAACGGGAATCTTCAATCGCTAAGAAGGCATCAATTGTAACCTGTGGAATTTGTTCATACGTTACAATTTCACGACTTTCTGCTCCTAATTCATAAATGACTTCTTTGTTTTTTGCATATACAGTCGTTGGTACAACGTTGACAATTTTATCTTCAGGTTTACGATCTTCAGCTGGTAATTTACCAAGAACATGACTGATCATAAAGAAGCTAGCAGTACCAGCTAACAAGACTGCACATAGGAAGAAAATTAAGATTGAATCAAATACTTTTCTTCCAGTATGTTTCTCTTTCTTTTCTGTTGGGGGTTGATTGTTTACATTATTCGCCATATGAGTTCTCCTCCTTGAAATATAGGGCATCAACGATATCTAAATAATAAAGTCTAGGTGTAATACCAACTTTAATTAAAGATCCCAGTTTTTTAACATCTGCATAAGAGATGGATTTTCGATGACCTTGTTCATAACGTTCTATAATCAAATGTGCATCGATCAAATACGTTTCATCAAAACTTGTAAAACGTATGATGAAAAAACCAATTCCGCCATGTAACAACACTTTTTTTAAATGTTGAATTTGATGCGGATGTATCATTTGAAACGGAAAGGATGTTTTGTTTTTTGTTTCCTTCGCTTCAAAATCGATTGCCTTTCCTCTATATATGCCGTTGTAATCGGTTGTACTAGGTGTTTTATAATAGGCTTCGACGATCTTTGCGGCATTTCTTGCTGGGTAATCAACTTTAACAACTTGTATAGGCGTGGGCTTTTTATGGATGAGAGCCCGATCACAAGCACGATAATAGGCATTACTATCGTTTAAATCGGATTCTAATGACATTCCACGACCCATATGGTTATCATGAATCGTTGTCGTTGATTTATGCTTTTTGTTGGGATATCCTATCAATTTCATCACCTTAATGTATTATAGCATAAGGCTTTTATTATTGCGATAAAGTAGGAAAAGAAAAGGCAATACTTTTGTAAAAATTAATAATTTATACAGAATCTATCTAGAAAATATGGAAAAATTATTATATATAGGGAAAGATATGGAAAAAAATTCCATATTTTTTGGTTTGCTCAATTTCTAAAAAGCAGGAAAAATCAAAAAATAACTTGCTTTTTACCATTTTTTTTGAGAAACTATAACAGGAAGGTGATACAGATGGAGAAAAGATTTAAATTAACTGTAGAAGATGTGTTAAATAAACAATTTAATGTAGATTTCAAAGGATATTCATCCAGTGAAGTTGATGAGTTTTTAGATCTTGTCATTTGCGATTATCAAGAATATGAGCAAACGATTGAAACTCTAGGCAATCATCTTTTAGAATATGAACGTCAAATCAATTCTTTAAAAGCAAAGATTGTTGAGCTTGAAGGAATTCAAGATGTAGAGGCTCAACAAGCAGCTATGGGAAATGATAACGTTGATATCTTGAAAAGACTTACTAGACTTGAAAATGCTGTTTTTGGCAAAGAAGAGTAAGAAATAAAAGAGTTATGATTGCGGCAGTCGCTAGTTTTTAACTAGAGGAAAGTCCATGCTCGCACGATCTGCGACGATCGTAGTGTTTGTGCTAGATGAAACAATAAGTCTAGGCAGCGAAAGTTGACGGCTGAAGAAAACCTAAAGATAGTTATCCATGGTTTGATTCTTTAAAAGTGCCACAGAGACGAGCTTTTATGGAAACATAAAAGATGGAACGGGTAAACCCCACAAGCGAGAAACCCAAATTTGGTAGGGGAGCTTATTGAGGATGAATTGAAATCACTCAACGAGACGGTATGTAAAATAGCGTAGATAAATGACTGCCACTTCGTAAGAAGGACAGAACATGGCTTATGCAATGTAACTTTAAAGCAGGAGGAATTCCTGCTTTTTTTATACTACATTATGGGCATAATATAGGAAATTTATGGGATTACTTACAAA
>SAMEA104404106__coassemble_1618_pt1 | contig 16489 bp, 17 predicted proteins | sample SAMEA104404106__metabat2_high_PE_075 | metagenome-assembled genome bin SAMEA104404106 (sample SAMEA104404106) | Balaenoptera acutorostrata
AACACCCGTGACTGGACTTTCACCAGTAAGATATATGCCATGCCTGGCACACTAATAGAAAAAGAAGGCTGAACACAATAGCCTTCTTTTCTATAGGGGATAGAATTATTACTACGTAAATAGGGGATTGTTCTAGGGAATATTTACGTATGTGACAGCATCTTTCATCTGTCATCTATAGTATACCAATCCCCACTTGTAACATCTTGTCGAATTGCGTTATTCTTCCACAAGATGAATCTGTTTTTTTACAAAATCATAAAAATCAACATATAACACAAAGCGGATCTCATCCTCTTGTTGATATGCTACATAACAACAATCTTTACTATCATAAATAATCTGATAAGGATCGTCTTTGACATATAGTAAACACAAAGGTACTTTGTATCGCGTATCATTTCCCTTTACCACACGATCTTCATACGCATAATGCGTAGATACATAAAATGGGTGCTCTACACCATCGACCATAATTTTTCCTGTCTCAATATCTGGCAAATAAAAATCTGCATGATCAAGCACTGGATACTGAGAAGCAAAGTGCGCTTTGGCAGCTTCTACTACCTTTTCTTCATCCAATTGATAAAATGTCATCTTACCGCCTCCAAGTCTAGTACATGATACCATAGATTTGTTTTGAATAACACATAATTTAACGTAATCCTAACATACTTTATCGACAACCTTATAGTACACTGTAGTCAGTAAGAAGAGATCCCTCCTCATCTTACAAGTATGAGATTATATAGTATTCATACAAATCCCCTTTCTATTAAAAATAATTTAAATTTGTTTGGTCTCCTCTAAAAATACTTCCCACATAATTTCGGGAAGTATTTTTTTATAAACGTGGTGCTTTTCACATATTTTTACATCATTCAACGAAACTTTAACGATAGCTTTTTTATATACTATAAGCAACAGGAGAGATACCTGTTAAGTATGAATCAATCCCCTCAAACGTTCATACTTTCTCCCTTTCAAAACAAAATAATATAATTGAAAAGAACACCGCCCCTCAGGTGTTTTTTTCTGTCTTCATAACCGAAAAAAAGGCGCGATTTTACTCGTGCCTTTTGTATCTTCTATAATTCTTTTTTCAATTCTTGGATTAATTGTGGTTTTGGCATAAATCCTTGTAGCTGTTTAACTGCTTTTCCATCTTTGAAAATAATCATTGTTGGAACAGACATGATACCATAACGCATCGCAAGATCACCATCTTGATCCACGTCCACTTTCACAATGTGAATTTGTCCTTCTAATTCAGCTGCTACTTCTTCTAATACAGGGGATAACATTTTACAAGGTCCACACCATGTCGCAAAAAAGTCAACCATGACAGTTCCTGTTGAAATCACATCATCAAATTCTTGTTTGTTAATAATTTTCATATTTATTACCTCCAACTCTGTGTTCAGTATACCACGTTTTTTAAGTTCTATGCGACTTATTTGCCTAGATATTTTATAATCGCATGATAGATGCCATCTTCATTGTTTGTACATGTACAAGCATCGGCAGCTTCTTTAACCGTATCCAACGCATTGCCCATCGCAATACCAAGACCTGCCTTTTGAAGCATATCGATATCGTTTTCTCCATCCCCAAATGCCATCATCTGTTCTAATGGGATGTTCGTGATCTTTGATAATTTTTCTAAACCCTGTCCCTTCGTTACCGTAGGCATCGAGATTTCTAACCAACGATCACTTGTTAATCCCAACCAATACCGATCCCCAAGTTCTTTTCTTGCGATTTTAACAATCTCATTTAAAACATCGGCATGATAGGTAATGACGACTTTGTTTAGCTCCTCGGTAATTTCATCCGCACTCATGATGGTACGAATGTCTGGATAGCCATCACGAAAATCCGCTAGAAAATGGAAGGTTCCACTTGTCCAAGGAAAATCATCAAGAATGTGATGTTCCACTCGATATCTTCTCTTCTCTTCTAATAAGGATTCTGGATTATAATCAAAGACACCCTCATCCATATACCCTAAATATTCAACATTCCATTTTGAGAAATAATGAAATAACTCCTTTGCATTTGAAATGGGCATGCGTCCATCAATATAGCGCTTTTTCTCTTTGAAATCATAAATGGCCACACCATTGACCTCAATCAAATAGCCTCCATAGACATCCATCTTTAACTCTTTTGCATAACGCATCAATCTTGTATAGCTACGTCCACTCGCCAAAACTAGTTTTACACCTTGTTTCTGTAGACGGATCAATTGTTTTTTCGTTTGTTTTGAAATGGTATTATCTTTATGCAACAGAGTACCATCCATATCCATTGCGATCACTTGAATATTCATGTTTTTCAACCTCCCATTCGTTATCTTAATTATACACAATTCCTGTAAAAACGCTATTTCTTTTCAGTATGCGAAAAGCGTGTTATACTACTATGTACGGAGGGATGAAAATGAAGATACAAAAAACAAATGCGATGCGTTTTTTAGATAAAGAAAAGATTGATTATGAAGTCTATACCTATGAACATGGTAAGGATGCCGTGGATGGCATCACGGTTGCTTCTCTTTTGAATCAAGATCCAGAACAAGTATTTAAAACTTTAGTAACCGTAGCGAATACAAAGGAATACTTTGTATTTGTGATTCCTGTTGCCGAAGAACTAGACTTAAAAAAGGCTGCCAAGGTAGCAGGTGTAAAATCCATTGAAATGATTCATGTTAAAGATATCAATAAGATTACTGGCTATATCCGTGGGGGTTGTTCTCCAATTGGTATGAAGAAGCAGTTTCAAACCTTCATCCACGAAACTTGTATCTTATTTGATACCATCATGTTTAGTGGTGGTAAAATCGGTTGTCAGATAGCGATGGACCCAAACAAGTTATGCACCTTAATTCAAGCAACGGCTTGTGATATCATTAAATAAACAAAAAAACTAGTTTTGATACTAGTTTTCTTTTTCTAATACATATTGATCTAATGCCTTTGCGATTCCACAGGCATCATTGGTATCGGTAATCGCATAAGCTTTTTCTTTAATCATATCCATTGCATTTCCCATGGCGATTCCATAACCTACCGCATCAAACATTGAGACATCATTTTCCGCATCCCCAAAGGCCATGATTTCTTCCTTTTTAATCCCATGTTCCTTGGCAATACGAGTGATGGCACTTCCCTTACTCACACCTTTTGGCATGATCTCAATCCAGGCTGGACCAACTTCTAAGAGTTCATATTTCGAGTTTTCTAGCTCTTTGCGAATTGCTGGTAGATGTTTTTTTAAATATTCTGCGGTTTGAATTAATACAAACTTATTTATATCCTGTGTAAACCGATAAGTTACATCGTGGATCATAAAGAAGCGTTGTTTCCCCTTTTTAAATCCATAATCCACCGGTTCTCCATATAATAACTTGCGAAGATGTTTCTTAAACTTTAAGCGACGGCTTAAAAAATCAAAATAATCATGGCCACAACAAGTCACCACTTCCACATTGTATTTTTTACCTAATGCCATGATGTAGCTTGCATCATCCCCATCAAATACCGTATCCAGTGTATATTCTTTCTTGGCATAGTCATAGATGACCTGTCCATTGACACCAGCCACAAAGTTCTGACCCTTTTCTAATTGTAAGGGCTCGGCGACAAAGGGGATACTTCCCTTATCACGACCCGTTGCGATCACAAGCATAATCCCCTGTTTCTGTGCTTCTAATAGCTTTTCTTGTGTAATGGGATCAATTACTTTCTCACTGGTCAATAGTGTTCCATCCAAGTCTAATACGATCATTTTAATATTCATCTTCTCACTCCCTCTCCCTTAATTTTTGCATAAGAAAAGACTCAGTGACGAGTCTTTTTTATAGTTTCTTATAATTTTGCAGCAGCTGCTTCATCAACTACAACAACTACATCTGGGTGGTTTTGTAAAACTGATGCTGGGCAAGCTGGATCAACTGGTCCGTTAACCATAGCTGCAACTGCGTCTGCTTTGTTAGCACCAGAAGCAACTAATAAGATTTTTTTCGCTTTCATGATTGTTTGGATTCCCATTGTGATTGCGTGTGTTGGAACGTTGTTGATGTCATCTTCGAAGAAACGAGCGTTGTCAGAACGAGTTTTTTCTGTTAATTCAACGATGTGAGTTTCTTCAGTGAATGGTGTACCTGGTTCGTTGAAACCGATGTGTCCGTTTCCACCGATACCTAATACTTGGATATCAACGCTAACGTTTTCCATAGCTTTTTCATATCCTTCGCAATCTTCTTTTGTATTTCCATAAGGTACATGAATTTTTTCTTCTGGTAAATCAATTCCGTGGAATAAGTTTTCATGCATGAATGTCCAGTAACTTTGTGAGTGGTTACGGTCGATACCAACATATTCATCTAAGTTGAATGATTGGCATTGTGCATAACTTGTACCATTTTCTTTGTGATCTTTAATCATATTTTCGTATAAACCAATTGGGCTACTTCCTGTAGCTAAACCTAAAACAGCATTTGGTTTATTAACAACTACGTCTTTCATAACTTTGAATGCTTCTAAGCTTACTTCGTTATAATCTTTAACTGTGATAACTTTCATTTGAATATCCTCCTTACAAATTTCTAATGGTATTATAACGCTTTAAAGTGTACTTTTCAATGATATTGTTGAACTTATTAACAAAAAAAGCCTTTCTTGTCGAAACATGAAAGACTTTCATTGAATTATAAAACTTCAATCGTATATGATGTTGTGAATGTCTTATTTGGTTCTAAAAGAAGTGTTCCTTCACGATGGTAGAAATCTTCTTTTACATCACTGAAATCTCCATGGCTATACCATGGTTCTAAGCAGATAAATGGAGAACCTTTTTTCGCAGTCCAAATCGCAACATATGGATAACCAGTTAAGGAAATGCGAACACCATGTCCTTTCGGACCTGTGCAAGTTAAATAAGGACTCTTTGCACCCTTATAAATAATGGTTGCATATTTTTCTACTTCATCATAACTTGCAGGCATATCTTTGATCACAACATCCTTTAATTCATATGGAGTTTTAAAGGTTGGATCAAAGACTAATTGTTGCATATGTTCTTCATTTGTAAATGATAACGTATAGTCTTCAAATTTTTCACCTTCACATAATGGGCAGTTAAAGCCTGGGTGAAGTCCAAAGTTAAATGGCATTTCACGATCACCAGTATTGGTAATATCGTATTGAATTGTTAATTTATTATCTTCTAATGTATACGCAATTTCGTAATGGAAATCAAATGGATATTGAGCAAGTGTTTCCTCATTGCTGTCTAAAACCATGACAACTTTATCTCCATCATCTTGTTTTACATCTAATGTAGCGTAACGGATCAATCCATGGTTTTTCATCGCATAGGTTTTTCCATCAATCACATAGTCTTTTGTATAGGTATTTCCTACCATTGGGAATAAAGATGGGTTCTTTCCACCCCAGTATTCTTTATTTCCTTGCCACATGTACTGCATACCTGTTTCTTTATCTGTAAAGCTATAGATTTCTCCTCCTTCTTTTACGAAGGTTACTTCATAACGTTCATTTTCTAATTTCATGAAACCATCTCCTTTTTCTATACTTTCATTATACACTAAATTCCCTAGATGAAGCCTTTTTCTTTACAAAAACGGGAAATTCCATCCTCATCTACATGACCGCAAATTTCATCGGCCGCCTCTTTTACACTTGGATGTCCATTGGCCATCGCAACCCCTAAACCAGCTGCCTTTACCATTGCGACATCGTTCGCTCCATCACCAAAACATGCGACCTCATCCAAAGATAATCCCCATTGATCACAGATGGCTTGAATACCCTTGCTTTTTTCAATTCCTTTTCTTGTTACCTCTAGGGCAAAGGATGTATGAACAATGATGGAACTATTTGGCGTAATATCGGCAAGTTCCTGAATTTGTTCTTCTTTTTCATTATATACAATTAAATTGTATACTTGATCGGATTCTTCATATGCTTTTACGGATGGCATATTCAAATACAATTTAAAGAAACGATCTAAGATATCGGCATTACAATGATGCGCAATATAATCTTGATCAAAGGTAGAATAACGCAATGCAAGTCCCTTTTCTTCCGTGAACTGCACAATTTTTTTCATATCTTCTACATTCATTGGATGTTGTACAAGAATATGATCATCCACCATAACCAAGGCTCCTCCATCAAAGACTTGGGCATCAAAGTGGAAGTTACGGAAAAAAGATGGAAGGTTTGCCATCTCAAAGCGACAACGGCTTGTGGCAATCCCAATCTTATATCCCTGTTCTTTTAATCGATGTAATGTTTCGATTGTGGATTGTGGAAACTCATGGAAACGATGGGAATACAAGGTTCCATCCACATCAAAAAAGAATGCTTTAATTTTCTTCATAATGACCTCTCTTTATTCTCTATGCATTCGTTATTTTAACATAGAAAAAGCGATATGGACAACATACCGCTTTTATCTACATTTAATTTTTTATGACTAGAATGCTTCTTTACCTTTAACGTAAGTCATTTCTACAGAGTAGTCATCGTTTAATACAACCATGTCTGCATCGTATCCAGCAACTAATTTACCTTTACGATCATCAACATTTAAGTATCTTGCAGGGTTGATTGTACAAGAGTTGATAGCGTAAGCAAATGGTACTTGTGCTTTTTCTACTAATACTTTTAATCCTTCATTAACTTTTAATGTAGAACCTGCTAAACCTTTTGTTGAAGTTAAGTGAGCACTTCCATCAGGATATAATTCGATTTCGTTACCACCGAATAATACTTTTGTACCAACTGGTAAACCTTTCATCATTAATCCGTCAGTGATCATTAATACATAATCTTTACCTTTCGCCATGAATAAATCATTTAATGCATCTGGTGTAGAGTGGTTACCATCACAGATAACTTCTCCAAATGTATCACGGAAACGCATTGCAGCACCAACTAAACCAGGTTTACGGTGGTGGAATCCTGTCATACCATTGAAGATGTGAGTCATAGAAGTTGCACCATTTGCGATACCTAAGCAAGCTTCTTCAAATGTAGCAGCTGAGTGACCCATACTAACACGTACGTCGTGTTCACGGCAGTATCTAGTTAATTTGAAATCATCGTCTTGTTCAGTAGCCATAGTAATGATTTTGATTAAACCATTTGCAGCTTTCTGATAACGTTTGAATTGTTCAACGTCTGGTTTTACGATACATTGTTCCGGTTGAGCTCCTTTGTATACCATGTCTAAGTATGGTCCTTCAAAGTGGATACCTAAGATTTCAGCACCTTCATATCCTTCTTCAACAACTTTAGCAACGTTTGCTACAGCAGCAGTTAAAACTTCTTCTGTTTGAGTAATTGTTGTTGGGCAAATACCAGTAACACCTTCTTCAGGAATGTGTTTCATCCAGTTACGTAATCCTTCTGGTTCTGCATCGTTTGTATCGAATCCATAAGCACCGTGAGTGTGCACATCAATGAATCCTGGGACAATACGTTTGTCTCCGTAATCTTTATCTACTTCTTTTGTTCCATAAGGGAAAATATTTTGAATTTTTCCATCAGCTACATCGATTTGAGCTTCTAGAAATTGTCCTAGAACCCATACGCGTTTACTTTGAATAATCATATGTAAATCTCCTCCTTGTTAACTCTCTTTTATTCTCTTCTATTATACTCCAAAGTATTCAATAATCAAAGAAAAGCACCTCAAAACTCCACACTTTACTGATGTTTTTTTACAGAACATGGAAAAATGTGAGCGTTTTTCGAATTCTCCTCGTTTTTTCATGCAAAGCCCTTTCTATTTTAGAAAGAGTATCATAAAATAGAGGAAGTAACAATTATATGAGGAGAACAAAAATATGAGAAAAGCGATTCAAATAAAAGAAAATATTTATTGGGTTGGTGTGCATGATTTTAACTGTCGTCATTTTCATGGTGACCTATTTCCAATCGAAGAAGGAACGAGCTATAATTCGTATTTGATCGTAGATGAAAAAATCACCTTAATCGATACGGTAGAAGAAGAATTTTTTGATGTGATGATGGAACGCATCCGCTCCGTCATTGGTGATCGTAACATTGATTATGTCATCTGCCAACATGCAGAGCCAGATCACTCTGGTGGCTTTAAAAAATTCATGGAGGTCTATCCAGATGCTTGCCCTTATGCATCCAATGCTGGTGTCAACATCATGTTGAAACAATACTTCCGTGATTATCACTATCAGAAAGTAAAAACAAACGATACCCTATGTTTAGGTAACTACACATTAACCTTTGTGGAAATGCCAATGATTCACTGGCCAGACAATATGTTAACCTATGTATCAAAAGCCAATGTGGTATTCTCAAACGATGCCTTTGGACAACATATCCCAAGTTATGCATTGTATGATGATCAACATGGATTAACTACTTGTCTAGAAAAAGCAAAGGCCTATTATGCAAATATTGTAATGCCCTATGGGATGCAGGTTGCAACAAAACTAAAACAGATCAAGGCGATGAACTTGGATATCGATTTGATTGCCCCAGCACATGGTATTATCTGGAGAAGTTACATCAATGAGTTGTTAGAAGCATATGAAGAATTTGCGACATTCAAACCAAAGGATAAAGTTGTCATCGTTTACGAAAGCATTTGGCGTCATACACAGATGATGGCCGAAGCCTTTGCGGAAGGATTAGGACAATGTGGCATCGATGTAAAAGTATACAAATGCTCACAAACGTCTCCAGCAATCTTAATGAATGAAATCTTGGATGCAAAAGCTATCCTTGTCGGTAGTGGAAACTACAACAATGCGATGTCTCCATGTATCGCAGGCTTCTTAGAAAAACTTGCTAGCTGCAAAGTAAAAAACAAAAAAGCCATCGGCTTTGGTTCTTATGGATGGGCAAATCTTGTCACAAAACAAATCAACGAACGTTTGGTAAAAGCAGGATTAACCCTACTTAGCGAAGATGTCTTATCTTGTAACTATACACCAACCGAAGAAAATTTAGATTCTTACATCGCTTATGGAGAACAAATTGCTTCTCAATTAAAATAGGAAGAATAGAAAAGCGTATCCTTGTCGATACGCTTTTTTCATGTCTATTTTGTTTGTGTAATTTCTCTTGCGACAAATACACCACTTGCGGATGCATGGGATAAAGAGTGTGTGATTCCACTACCATCCCCAATAATATACAAGCCCTTGTGTTTTGTTTCTAAATGCGAATCCACATCGACTTCCATATTATAGAACTTCACCTCTACACCATATAATAAGGTATCTTCATTCGCTGTTCCAGGTGCAATTTTATCCAAGGCACAGATCATTTCGATGATGCCATCCAAAATACGCTTTGGCAGTACCAAGCTCAAATCGCCCGGAGTCGCATGTAGCGTGGGTTCCACAAAGGATTGTTCAATACGACTTTTCGTAGAACGTTGTCCACGCATCAAATCACCAAAACGCTGTACGATGACACCACCACCAAGCATATTGCTTAAACGTGCGATGGATTCTCCATACCCATTGGAATCTTTAAATGGTTCTGAGAAATGTTTTGATACCAACAAGGCAAAGTTGGTATTTTTTGTTTGTAGCTTTGGATCTTCATAGCTATGTCCATTCACCGTAATGATGCCATTGGTATTTTCCGTTACCACCGCACCCTTTGGATTCATACAGAAGGTACGCACCTTATCCCCATATTTTTGTGTACGATACACAATTTTACTTTCATATAAGGAATCGGTTAGATGAGAGAAGATTTCCGCTGGCAATTCCACACGCACCCCGATATCCACACGATTAGAATTTGTTTCAATCGCAAGGGAACGGCAGATTTCTTCCATCCATTTGCTTCCACTACGACCAACCGAAACGATGCATTGTCTTCCCTGATAACATCCTTTTTTCGTTGTTACCTGATAGCCATCCTCCATCTTTTCAATGCTGATGACGGGTGTATCAAAGAAGAAATCCACTTTATCTTTTAAATACTGATACAAGTTTGCCAATACGACATAGTTAACATCCGTCCCTAAATGACGCACGGACGCATCTAACAGGTGTAAATCATTCTGCATGCAGATCTTTTTAAACTGTGAACCAGCAGTGGAATACAATTTGGTATGTGCACCACCAAATGCCATATTGATATCATCCACATAGTTCATTAATTCAATGGCCGTATGTTTCCCGATATATTCATATAAGGTTCCACCAAAGTCATTGGTGATGTTATACTTTCCATCCGAAAAAGCACCGGCTCCTCCAAACCCACTCATGATGGAACAAGATTTACAATTGATACAACTTGTGATCTTCTTACCATCAATTGGACACTTTCTTTTTTCCAAGGCATGGCCAGATTCAAACACCCCAACCTTGATGTCTGGATTCTGTTTCACCAATTCATAGGCAGAAAAAATACCACCAGGTCCTGCACCAATAATTACTACATCATACATACTCTTACCTCCTAATCATGCGTTATTACCATAAGAAAAGGTTGTTGATTCGCATATTGAAAACGGCTTCAACAACCTATTGGTTAAGAATAAATTTCTACCGTTGTAATAACTTTCCATATGTATTTTCGGTTATAGTCAACTATTTACGGTAGTTTGTAGAAACGCCCATCCAATTATGAGCTTATATAACACCTATAGTATATCATAGGCAAGGAACGCTTGACTACTTGTCTTTTTGTAAAAATGAAATTCCTTTTTTGATCATGCGTTTTTGATTGCGTTTTCCCTTTGTAAAGAAGGCTCCAATCACAATACAGCCAACTCCTGCAATCACACTTAAAATGTAAGGAGTAGTGGTCTTATCTTCTTCTTGTTCTACAACACCATCGCTCCACATATTTAATTGTTGATCCTTGGCTTTTTGCTCCAATTTTTTTAATTCATCCGTATAGGCATAATCACCATAGATGAATTTTACTTCCGCAAGTCCTCGTTTGACCAATTCTTTCTGAAGTAATTTCCCATCCACATAAACCCATGCAAGACGACGTCCGTATTTGTCTGTTTTATCACTACCATCGTCATATTCTAAAACGATTTTCTTCGCATTTGTTAACGCGTCACAAACAAAGGCACTCGCCTCTTTTCCATAAGGTTCCTTTTTCTTTGTATATTCTGGTGCATTAATCGCAAGAAAACGAACCGTAACATCTTCTCCATCAATCATAAAATGTGCAGTATCCCCATCTACACAACGATTTAATGTAACTTCTTCTTTTGTGTTTGCGAAAATTGGTGTAAAGCTAACCAACAACAAACATAAAATACATACCAATTTTTTCATTTCTAATCTCCTCTTGAAATCATTCTATTTTAAGAATCCATCGACAATGACTTTTTCAGCCTCTTCGACGCTTAATCCAAAGGTTTGTAACTTAATCAGCTGATCGGAATTGATTTTTCCAATCGCTGCCTCATGAATGATTTGTGCATCCACGTGGTTGGCTGCGATTTCTGGAATCGAGCTGATTTTTGCATGATCCATAATGATGGAATCACATTGAATATGGGCACGAGATTGGTTATTTCCAATCGCAATCGGATGGAAGACCTGAATGGAATCATCCTTTCCAACAGAACGAGATACAATTTGTACCACACTGTCTTTCCCATTCAATTCTACCGTCATATCACTATGTGCTCTTTGATTTCCATGCGTCATCAATTTTTCATTGATCACCAATTTTGCATCTGCCTGTAGCACTGCTTTTGTAGTACGCATCGTAGAATCCACACCCTTGATCTGGCTCATATCCATCTGTGCAAAGGATCCTTCATCCATATAGACAACCGTTTCTGGATTTAAAATACGTCCACCAGTACCAGTTCCTTCTCCATAATGTTTTTCTGCATAACGAATACGGGCATGTTTTCCAATGTGGAAGGTATGAATCCCATCGTGTTGAGAGGTATCGCATCCATCGTTATGAATTCCACAACCTGCGATAATTTCCACATCTGCACCTTCTCCAATATAAAAGTCATTGTACACAACATCCTGAATCCCACTATCCGTTAAGATTACTGGAATATGCACACTTTCTTCTTTCGTTCCTGGTGCTACATAAATATCAATTCCTGGTTTATCCGTTTTCGCAACAATGCGAACATTGGCAGTCGAATGACGTTCAACACCCATTCCATTGCGACGAAGATTGAATGCTGTTCCAGGCATAAAGCCACGAATATCTGCAATTGTTTGTAACAAATCTTTTTCCATTGTTTCCATTGTTTCACCTACTTCTTAAATTGGCATGGTTCAAATTCATGCATCAATAATGGTAAAATTTCATCTCTAGAACCCTGTTGTTTAATCGTTCCATTTTCCACAATAATGATTTCATCCGCTAACTGCATAATACGTTCCTGATGGGAAATCAACACGATGGACTGTTTGGATGAAGCCTGCATCTGTTGGAAGGTTTCCACCAATTTCGCAAAGCTCCATAAATCGATTCCAGCTTCTGGTTCATCAAAAATCGATACTTTTAAATCTCGTGCAAGAAGGGTTGCGATTTCAATACGCTTCACTTCTCCACCGGATAAAGAAGCATCCACATCACGATTCAAATAGTCCTTTGAACAAAGACCAACATCACTTAAATAGCTGCAACAAGCATCTTCATCCAATTCTTTTCCACTAGCCAATTCTAATAAGTTGCGAACACTAAGTCCTTTAAATCTTGGTGGTTGTTGAAAGGCATACCCAATGTGGCGTCTTGCACGTTCATCCACCGTTTTATTCGTAATGTCTTCACCGTCTAAGATAATCTGTCCTTCCGTTGGCTTTTCAATCCCCATAATTAACTTGGCAAGGGTTGATTTTCCACCACCGTTTGGACCTGTAATCACGGTAAAACAGTTGTCTTTAATCGTCAAATTCAAATGTTTTAAAATCTTTTTTTCCTCTACTTCAAAAGATACATTTTTCAACTCTAACATAGCGATCTCCTTTTTTTTGATACGCTCCTTATCATACCATACTTTTTTTCAGAACGCATGATTTCCTTATAAAAGATTGTACTTTTTTTCTATTCACCAAAACTGTATAAAAAAAGAAACAGAACACAGTCTGTCTCTTTTCATTCGTTTTAGTTCTTTAAACTTTGTAATGGTGCTGGAATTCTACCTTTACGATGGATCATCACAGAGTTATCGGTTTGATTGATATCCATAATTGGTCCACTTCCTAATAAACCACCAAATTCAAGTTCTTCGCCTGCTTTTTTACCTACGGCAGGAATCACACGTACGGCCGTTGTTTTTGAGTTTACCATACCGATGGCAGCTTCATCCGCAATCATACCACTGATGACTTCCGCAGTTGTTTCACCAGGCACGACAATCATATCCAATCCAACGGAACATACCGCTGTCATAGCTTCTAATTTTTCTAGACGTAAAACACCTTCGCGAGTTGCATGAATCATACCTGCATCCTCACTCACTGGGATAAATGCACCACTTAATCCACCAACGGAACTACTTGCCATTACGCCACCTTTTTTCACAGCGTCATTTAACATCGCAAGACATGCGGTTGTACCATAGGCACCACATGTTTCAAGTCCCATTTCTTCAAGAATATAAGCAACACTATCACCAATTGCTGGTGTTGGAGCTAAGGATAAATCCACAATTCCAAATGGTACGCCTAAACGTTCACTTGCTAAAGAGCCAACCAACTGACCCATTCTTGTGATCTTGAAGGCTGTCTTTTTAATAATATCCGCAATTTCATTCATTGGTAAATCTTTTGGCGCTTTCGCTAATGCGGCACGCACAACACCAGGTCCTGAAACACCGACATTGATGACACAATCTGGTTCACCAACACCATGGAAGGCACCAGCCATAAATGGGTTGTCTTCTGGAGCATTACAGAATACTACTAATTTTGCAGCCGCGATGCAGTTGTCATCTTTTGTACGTTCTGCAGCTTCTTTGACCATACGACCCATCAATTCAACGGCATCCATATTAATACCAGCCTTTGTACTACCTACATTGACCGATGCACAAACATGTTCCGTTACTTCTAATGCACGAGGAATGGCTTCCATCAATGCACGATCTCCAGCTGCATATCCTTTTTGTACTAAAGCAGAGAATCCACCGATGAAGTTTACACCTACTGCCTGTGCACATTTTTCTAAGGTAATCGCATATTTCACTGGATCTCCACCACTCACTGCGACAAGCATTGAGATTGGGGTAACCGAAATACGTTTGTTGATAATAGGAATTCCGTATTCACGGGAAATGTCTTCTCCCGTTTTCACAAGATCTTTTGCTAGACGAGTGATCTTGTTATATATTTTTTCACAAGAGCGATCGATGTCACTATCACAACAATCTAATAGTGAAATTCCCATCGTAATTGTGCGGACATCTAAATATTCCTCATCAATCATTTTGATTGTTTCTAGTATATCATGTACATTAATCATTGATTGTCCACCATCCTAAATCTTATGCATGGAATTAAAGATGTCTTCGTGCATAACATGCACTCTTAATCCATTTGCTTTTCCTGCTTCTTCCATGTGTTCTGCAAATTCACTTAAGGAAACATTGCCATGTGAAATGTCAATTAACATAATCATCGCAAACATGTCCTGTAACAATGTTTGTGATACTTCTAATACGTTCATATTGGCTTTTTCACATTCTCCACTTACTTTCGCAAGAATACCAACCATGTCTTTTCCTATAACACTAATTACTGCTCTCATATGTTCGTCCTCCTAAATCTAACTTAAATTATACTTTATTAGACTTAAAACTACAACCTAAATCTAAAAAATATGTACACATGTCTATATACTGTGTACATATTTTTTAATCTGTTATTTTAATGTTTCGCTCGCAAGTGCCATTGGTTGCATTTCAAATGGCTCCCAAGTATTCTGAATTCCCTCTAAGTTACATAAGAATTCATCCTCGCGATAAGGTGCATCCTTTTGTTTCTTCAATGTCTCTGCGATTGTTTTTGACATATCGTTGGATAATTGTACCTTACGAATTCCACGTACGATATTCTTTTGATCCACTAAAATCAATTCACAACGATATCCGCTTCCCTTCGCAAAGGTTTGATAAAGTGATTCTGGATACTCATTATCATGTACATTAAAAATAAAATCACTTGTATCAATGGCATCCTGTAATGTCAACAAGAAGAATGGAATATCATATTTATATACAAAATCAATGGTTAATGGTTGTTTCTTTAATGCCTGTAATTCAAAATCTGTCCACATCTCATCTTTCACAATAAAGACAAAGGCACCATCTACATAGTCCATTACCGTTCCCTCTTCATCAATATCAAAACAAAATTTTTGGTTTACTTCACACTGCATAACTTCACCTCATTTTCGTTTCTATTATACCATGTTTTCTTTCTTTTCCGCATGCTCTTTTTGGATTGGTAACTCGATATGAAACAACATCGTATCCGCTAAGGAACTTGCACGAATCGTCCCCTTGTGCATATCGATGATCTGTTTGGCTACACCAAGTCCTAAAACATGTTGCTTCCCATTTCCATTACTATCTTCTAAGCGATAATAATTGTGGAAAATATGGGCAATTTGATAGGCAGATAAATGGAACACATCTCCCTTTATCGCAATCGTATACATCGTTCCATGCGATTGTAGACGAATTTCAATGGCACTATTCTCTTTGCCTAATGAAATCATATTGCGCAGTAAATCACGCATAACACGCGCTAATTTATCCGTATCTGCATAGTATGGAAAGGCATGCTCATACAAAAACGATACCGTCATATTCTTCTCTTCTACCAAATAATAATACTCATCTAATACTTGCTCAATCATACGATCCAAATACATATGCTCCGGATGAAACTTTGAATAGTGAAGATTAAAGCGTGTAATATCAAAGAATTCATTCATCATATCTTCTAGATCTAGCGACTTATGTAAAATGGTCACCATGAATTCCTTACGAATTTCCGGTGAAATTCTCTTCTCTTTTTCAAGTAATTCTAAATACATCAAAATGTTGGAGAGTGGCAGTTTTAAGTCCTGTGCCAATAAATAAATCAAGTCTTTCTTTTTCTCATCATCTTCAAAGGCAGCTAGGGCATGTTGTTGATAATCATCCGCAATGGAAACTAACAGCTTCTGTGTCTGGGCAAGTTCCTTAGGAAATGAAACCTTTACCCTTTGCTTCGCTAGAATATCATTGATGCCATCCATCAATAAACGAACATAGCCAGATAATTCACGGGCTAAAAAATACACCAATAAGAAGGCGGTGATGACAATGATCATCGGCAACACGATTCCAAAAACCTTGCGGAAGTTGGTAAAGGGATCTCCTTGAATCTGTAAAACCTTAATGAAATCAATTACGACACCATTTAATACATTATCAAAGATATACAATACAAATACACCACCAAGTG
>SAMEA104404106__coassemble_1719_pt1 | contig 15766 bp, 11 predicted proteins | sample SAMEA104404106__metabat2_high_PE_075 | metagenome-assembled genome bin SAMEA104404106 (sample SAMEA104404106) | Balaenoptera acutorostrata
AATGCTGGTGGTAAGAATAAGACGAAAAAGTATTTGGTAGGGAAGTCTTGTTCATTCCGATTGAAATTTAGTGTTCGATCTTTACTAGGGAATTTAGGTAGAACATTCGTCTTATTTTTAGGTGTTCTTTTAGGTAGTTTAGTCATCTTCTTTGCTTTAGGGGATTATGATTCCATTATGAATATTATCGATGATACTAAGAGTCAAATGGAAAACTATCAATACCAATATGTATTAAATGAATTAAATGAAGAAAATCCATACGATGCTGAAACATTATTAGCGGCAAGTGTAGAAGATCAGGATGGTCGTACCTTATCCTTATTTGGTGCGGATGATAATTCCTTACTTGGATTAAAAGATATGTCACAACACGAAGTAACCGTGGATGATAGCTATATGATTTCAAGTTTGTACGCTACACTAATGGATTTAGAAATTGGGGACAAAATAACGGTATCGAATCCATTATCCTTAAAATCGTATACGATTGAGATATCGAATATTATTGATGATAATTTCTCTAAATCCATTTATACATCACGTAAAAATGTATCAAAGATGACAGGCATTGACAAAAATCAATATAATATCTTATTAAGTATTGATGAATTAGAGATACCTGAACATAAGATTAACACTTTAATTAGCAAGGATTCTGTAGAAGAACAACATCGTGTTGTGTTCCAACAGATGAATGTATTAATTTTCTTGTTCGTCGGTATCGGTGTGTTCTTGTGTATCGTAGCAGTTTATATCGGTGTAAATATGGTGGTTGTTGAAAATCGTTCTACGATCTCCATGTTACAGGTTTTAGGATATAATGAAAAACGCATCCACGATTTATTATTAAAAAATAATATAGTTGTCGTACTTCTAGCGATGCTAGTAGGTTTTCCATGTGCAGCAATGATTGGAAAAAGGATGTTTGTTTCCTTTATTGATGTATTAGGATATATGATTGATTGGTATGTAAGACCATCGAGTTACTTATTAAGCATTGGTTTAGTTTTAATCAGTTATTGTGTATCTGTCTATTTTGTTAGTAAAAAGATTCATAAAATTGATATGGTCGAAAGTTTAAAAGACAATCGAGAATAAGAAAAGACGGTAAAGCAATTCTAGGCAATAAGATCTTTCGATTCGTTGCTAAAGAGGAGCTACCGTCTTTTTATGATATAAAAAAGGAGCAAAAGTATCGAACCCTATATGGTCGATCTTTTAAGCTCCGATAAGAAATTACATTTCACGTCCGATGACTTCAGCAATTCTTCTTCCTTTTTTAATGATTTCTGCGAAACGTTCTGGTTTTAATGATTGTGCACCATCGCTCCATGCATTTTCAGGGTCATTATGTACTTCAATCATCAATCCATCGGCACCAGCTGCAATTGCGGCTAGGGAAGCGGATTCTACTAGTTTCCAATCTCCAGTTGCATGACTTGGATCGATGATAATAGGTAAGTGTGTTTTTTCTTTAATAATTGGAATTACAGATAAATCTAAAGTATTACGTGTATATTTTTCAAATGTACGGATTCCACGTTCGCAGAAGATTACATTTTCATTTCCTTCAGACATGATGTATTCTGCAGCCATGATCCATTCTTCGATGGTATTTGCCAATCCACGTTTTAATAAAATCGGTTTATTTGTTCTTCCTACTGCTTTTAATAAATCAAAGTTTTGCATATTTCTTGCGCCAATTTGAATAACATCGACATTTTCTACGAATTCATCTAGCTTATCAATGCTCATCAATTCACTGACGATTGGTAAGCCATACGTCTCTCTTGCATGAACTAAGCATTCTACACCTGCAGTACCCATACCTTGGAATGCATAAGGAGAAGTACGTGGTTTATAGGCACCACCACGCAACATGCTTGCGCCAGCAGCTTTTACTTCTTTCGCAATGGTCATTAATTGGTCGTCTCCCTCTACGGAACATGGACCACCAATGACAACAATTTTTTCATTTCCACCGACTTTGATGCCATTTACATTAACAATGGTATCTTGTGGATGGAATAAACGATTGGCTTTCTTATAAGGTGCTGCAATTCTTGTTACATTTTCAATGAATGGATGTACCTTAATGACGGTTTCATCAACGCTAGATGTGTCTCCAACCAAACCAAATACGTTGTAATCAGTCCCTTGAATGAAGTTAACTTGAAGTCCCTTTTTTTCAAATTTTTCAATCAATTTGTCAATCTCTTGTTGTGGTGCTTGTTTCTTTAATGTGATAATCATACGTCAATCCCTGCCTTTCAAATGATTAAAATAGTTGTTTTCCAACTTATGTTGTAAGTCTAAGATACACTGTTCTATTGTTTGATTATTTGAAACAATAAGATCCGCATACTGTCGATAAAGTGGTTCCCGCTGTTGATACAGTTTTGCAACCCGTTCTTTTGAGGACGATAGTGGTCGATTCTCATCTTTGCTAATAAGCTTGTCTACATCACGATCAATATAAATAATGATTCCATTTTGTGCAAGTGAGCGCATATTTTCCTGTGACAAGATGCTTCCGCCACCGGTTGCGATAATAGAATTATGAACAGAGGATAATCCTTTGATTACTTCTGTTTCATAGTTGCGAAAACCTTCTTCGTGATACTTTTCAAAAATTGAAGGAATACTCATACCGGTATGTTTGATGATTTCTTCATCCGTATCGATAAATGCTTTATTCCACTGTTTTGATAACATTTTACCAATGGTTGTCTTACCGCTACTTGGCATACCTATGAGTACGAAATTACAATGTTGATTGTATAAGCGCTGATAGAGCTCTTCAATTTTATCGTCTGAAATTGTTGTATCTAGAAAGTGCTCGACTGCTTGTTTTGCTTGTGCAACAAGCATTTCTAAACCAGATACATAAGGAATGTTTAATTGCTTTGCTTGAAAGCATAAACGAGTTTGTAATGGATTATAAATGACATCTAATACATATTCACAATGGATGAATTTCGCTAAATCAATGGGAACATCATCTACATTTGGATACATGCCAACGGGTGTGGTATTGATAATAATCGATGCATCTGTATGGGATTTATAACATTCCTCATAGGTGATGACACCTTGCTTTTTCGCTCTTCCTACAATATAAAGCTCTTTTGGATTTAAGGATGTAATTACTGCCTTGCAGGCTGCACAGGCACCTCCACTACCAAGAATTAAAACTTTTTTATTTTTAATTTCTACATGATGTTTTTGAATCATATACAAAAATCCATAATAGTCGGTATTGTATCCAATTAGTTTTCCTTGTTTTGATACGATGGTATTGACTGCACCAATTGCTTTTGCATGCTCATCCATGTTATCCAAGTAAGGAATGACTGCCTTTTTATAAGGAATCGTAACATTGATAGCATCAAAGGGTGCCTCTTTCATAAATGTATCAAATTCATCTTCCTGTAAAGGGATTAAATCATAGGTATAAGAAGCTAGCAGTTCATGCAGCTCTTTTGAATAGCTATGCTTTAATGTTTTACCAATTAGTCCATATGTCATATATAATCTCCTCTTTCATTCGTGTCTAGTTACAAAAAAAGCATGAACAAGATAATCTGTTCAATGCTAGTAGAAAGCCCTGAAAAAATACCAATTGTCGATCACTGGTTTTTCAGGGCTAGATAAAGTTAAAATAATAAGATTTACGATTGAATAGGTTCATATTAATCACTCCTGTTGCCTATACAATACAACGAATATATGGAAATTGCAAGCATATTTGGAAAAAGTTTCATAATTATTGAAAATAAATGTAAATTGATTTTTATTCTCTTAATGTTATGTTAAAATAGAAGAAATATGAAAAGGAGAGTGGATTGTGATGCATCAAAGAGTTCCATTAACAACAGTTAAGCCAAGTGTCTGTGTACCAATTGTAAAGGAAAGAGAAGAAGATATTTTACATCGATTTTTAGAATTGCTTGAAGCTGATTTTACGATTATTGAATGGCGCATTGATTTTTATGAACATAAGGATAAACCAGAGCAAATTTTACATGTATTAAATAGTATGCAGGACATAGCTGATAAACCCTATACCTTGATTGCGACGATTCGTACAAGCGAGGAAGGTGGCAATTTTACATTATCATCTGCGCAATATCAAATGCTGATAGAAACTCTAATTTATAGTGGATGTGTAGACTATGTTGATGTAGAAGCTTATTCGAAACCAACGGTTTATTGTAATATTCAAAAACAGGCAATTGATCAAAGAGTGGAGTTACTTGCTAGCTATCATAATTTTAAAGAAGTTCCATCCAATGCGATGTTACAAGATGTGTTGCAGTCACTTTATAAGGCAAATCCATCCATCATTAAAATTGCTTGTATGCCACAAAGCAAAGGGGATATTTTACGTTTACAAGAATTCATCGATACGATGCCTTATCTTTATGAAGACCATTTATTCATTGCGATTGGTATGGGAGAATACGGTTTGATCACAAGAACAAATCCAAAACTGTTTCACTCTTGTTTAACCTTTGGTTATTGGAATGAAACCAGTGCTCCTGGACAAGTATCTGCCAAGGAATTGAAACAACTGCTTTTTAAATAATCTTATTTTCTTTATGATTTTTGTAATTTGATTGCAGATTTATAAATAATTCGTTAAAATATAGGAATAGAACGATTTTGTTGTTTTATAGAGGAGGAAAGGCTATGTACAAGATTTTAGAAAAAGAGATTTTAAATCCTACGGTAACGCGTATGGTTGTATTTGCACCTGCAGTAGCAAAGAAAGCACTTGCGGGTCAGTTTATTATTTTAAGAGTTCATGAAAATGGTGAACGAATCCCTTTAACAATAGCAGATTATGATCGTGAAAAGGGTACGATTACAATTATTTTCCAAATTGTAGGAAAGACAACGATGTTGTTAAATGAGTTAAATCAAGGTGATTCTATTCTTGATTTTGTTGGACCTTTAGGAAAACCATCTGAAGTCGATGGGTTTAAAAAAGTCTGTGTCATCGGTGGTGGAGTTGGTTGTGCGATTGCCTATCCAACTGCAAAAGCATTGTATAACAGCGGTGCTGAAGTTACGGTCATTACCGGATTTAGAAATAAAGATTTAGTAATCTTAGAAGAAGAATTCGCTAAGGTTAGCCATCATCAATACTTAATGAGCGATGATGGTAGTGCTGGTCAACAAGGGTTGGTTACTACAAAATTAGAAGAGTTGATCCAAGCGGGTGAAACATTCGATGAAGTTGTTGCGATTGGACCTTTAGTGATGATGAAGTTCGTTTGCTTATTAACAAAGAAATACGATATTAAAACAGTGGTTAGTATGAACCCAATTATGATTGATGGTACCGGAATGTGTGGATGCTGTCGTTTAACAGTTGATGGAAAAACGAAGTTTGCCTGCGTCGATGGACCAGACTTTGATGGTCACTTAGTTGATTTTGATGAGGCGATTTCACGTTCCTCTATGTATCGCGAATTTGAACAGAAATCTCGTGATGAACACTGTAATTTATTTCATAAGGAGGTAGCGTAAGATGCCTAATTTATCATTAAAAAAAGTAGCTATGCCAACCCAAGAAGGGGATGTGCGTAAACATAATTTTGACGAAGTAACGTTAGGTTATACACCTGAAATGGCTATGGAAGAAGCAGAACGTTGCTTCCACTGTCCGAAAAAGCCATGTGTGAGTGGATGTCCAGTCAGTGTTAATATCCCAGAATTTATTGCGGAAGTAAAAAATGGTGAATTTGAAAAAGCCTATCAAATTATTCATCAAACCAGTTCTTTACCTGCTGTTTGTGGACGTGTCTGCCCACAGGAAACACAATGTGAACGCAATTGTGTGCGTGGTATTAAAGGAGAAGCCGTTGCGATTGGTCGTCTAGAACGATTTGTTGCGGATTGGCATCGTGAACATGTGCAAGATGAAATCGTAAAACCAGAATCAAACGGACATAAAGTTGCGGTTGTTGGAGCAGGACCTGCTGGTTTAACTTGTGCAGGCGATTTAGCAAAACTTGGTTATCAAGTATCTGTATTTGAAGCTTTGCATGTTGCTGGTGGTGTATTGATGTATGGAATTCCTGAATTCCGTTTACCAAAAGCAATTGTGCAACACGAAATTGAAGGATTACAAAATATGGGTGTCGATATTCAAACCAATGTCGTTATTGGACGTAGTGAATCGGTAGATGATCTATTTGATGCGGGATATGAATCTGTCTTCATTGGAAGTGGAGCGGGATTACCGAACTTTATGAATATGCCTGGTGAAAACTTAAAGGGTGTCTATTCAGCGAATGAATTTTTAACTCGTTTTAACTTGATGAAGGCATACCAAAATGGTGTCGATACACCAATTCAAAAACCGAAACGTGCCGTTATCGTAGGTGGTGGAAACGTAGCGATGGATGCTGCTCGTTGTGCAAAACGTTTAGGTGTTGAAGAAGTTACGATTGTTTATCGTCGTAGTATGGAAGAACTACCAGCTCGTAAAGAAGAAGTAGAACATGCCCAAGAAGAAGGAATTATCTTTAAATTACTTACTAATCCAGTGCGTATGATTGGAAATGAAGACGGATGGGTAACAGGTATGGAATGCGTGAGCATGGAACTAACAGAACCAGATGAAAGTGGACGTAGACGCCCAGTACCGATTGAAAATAGCAATTTCATTTTAGATGTCGATTGTATGATTATGGCCATTGGTACATCACCAAACCCATTGATCCGTTCAACAACAGAAGGATTGGAAACTAATCGTCGTGGATGCTTAGTTGCCGATGAAACTGGTGCTACCACTCGAGAAGGTGTGTTTGCTGGTGGTGATGCGGTAACCGGTGCTGCAACCGTTATTTTAGCGATGGGAGCAGGGAAAACAGCCGCAAAAGCCATGGATGAATACATTAAAAATAAAAAATAATAAAAATAATCAAATGAAAGGGTTTACATTAGTACTAAGAAGTAGTATTATAGTAGCAGAAATAAAACCTTTATTTCTTGGCTACTATTTATCTCAATAGTGGGTTCGAGGTGTCAAGCATTCCTTCCTTTAACTGCAAGACACATCGTTAGTATCGATTTTCCTTTCGATAACCTATATAAAAAGAATGTGCATACCGCACATTCTTTTTATATGCTATTTACATTTACAATTGCATTCGCATGAGCAATCATTATCGTTATCATCATCACAATAAGATGGTAGATCACAACAAATAGAATGCATGCAGTTTACAAAATGTTTCGCACATCGATTTTCTTTTTCTCGACGCATGGATACTTCATGGGCAATACGTGCTACCTCTTTAAATAATTCATCATCGCAATCACATGGGCAACATGTGTTTTGTTTTGGATAATCATTGTTACAACCGTTGTTTTTACACATCATAGAAATCCTCCTTTTTAAAGATTGTTTCAATCTTCACTAATACTATATTCGTATTAAGGATTTCAGCATGGGCAAATACCTGCTTTTTTAAGTAAATTCAGGATGATATATTGACAATTGTTCCTTTTTTTCAGTATACTAATAGACGTATAGGCAATGACTTAAAGTAGTACCTTGTAAAGTCGCATAGAGAGTCAGCTGGTTGGTGGAAAGCTGAAGGATGAAGCAGTGGGAACTTGTTAAGGAGCCGATAAGCAATACTTATCCGTTTACTTCGCGTTAAGAAGAAAGAAGGGCTTTTTGTGCAAACAGAAAGAACTAAGGTGGTACCGCGTTATATGACGTCCTTAGAGCAAGGACGTTTTTTTATTATCAAAGGAGAGATTAGATGAATTACCAACACGAAAAAATCGAAAAAAAATGGCAACAGTATTGGGATGAACATCAAACATTCTATACAGATGTACATGATTTTTCAAAACCAAAATTTTATGCATTAGATATGTTCCCATATCCATCCGGAGTCGGACTTCATGCAGGGCATCCAGAAGGTTATACAGCAACCGATATTGTATGCCGTATGAAACGTATGCAAGGATACAATGTATTGCATCCAATGGGATTTGATAGTTTTGGTCTTCCTGCAGAACAATATGCGATTCAAACAGGAAACCATCCAGATGGATTCACAAAGAAAAACATTGGAACATTTACGGATCAATTAAAAATGCTAGGATTTAGCTATGACTGGAAAAAAGCAGTTTCAACATGTGATCCTTCATTCTATAAATGGACCCAATGGATCTTTAAACAATTATTTGAAGATGGTTTAGCAAAATGTGTAGAAATGCCAGTTAACTGGTGTGAAGAACTAGGTACTGTTTTAGCAAATGATGAAGTCATTGATGGAAAGAGTGAACGTGGAGGATATCCAGTTGTTCGTAAAAACATGCGTCAATGGGTAATCGATATTGTGAAATATGCAGATCGTTTATTAGAAGGTTTAGAAGATATTGATTGGCCAGAATCAACAAAAGAAATGCAACGTAACTGGATTGGTAAATCAATCGGTGCTCATGTGACATTTAACATTGATGGCAGCGATGAATCCTTTACCGTATTTACGACTCGTTGTGATACATTGTTTGGTGCTACATACTGTGTATTAGCTCCTGAACATCGCTTGGTTGATGAAATTACATCAGCTGAACAAAAAGCAATCGTAGATGCTTATAAAAAAGAATGTGCTACAAAATCAGATTTAGAGAGAACTTCTTTAAGCAAAGAAAAAACAGGTGCCTTTACGGGTGCTTATGCAATTAATCCAGTAAATGGTAAAAAAGTTCCAATTTGGATTAGTGATTATGTTTTAGCAAGTTATGGTACTGGTGCAATCATGGCCGTTCCTGCTCATGACTCAAGAGACTATGACTTTGCGAAAAAATTCGGTATTGATATTATTCCAGTTATCGAAGGTGGTAACGTTTCAGAAGAAGCTTACGAGGGTGATGGCGTTCACATTAACTCAGGCTTCTTAGATGGTATGAATAAACAAACTGCTATCGATACGATGTTAGATTGGTTGGAAGAACATAACTGCGGAAGCAAAAAAGTAAACTATCGTTTACGTGAATGGATTTTTGCTCGTCAACGTTATTGGGGAGAACCAATTCCTATTGTACATTTAGACAATGGAAACATGGTTGCCTTAAGTGATGATCAATTACCATTGATCCTACCTGAATTAGACGATTACTCTCCAAGTAAAAGTGGTGCAAGTCCATTAGAAAAAGCAACAGACTGGTTAAATGTTGAAATTGATGGTGTTCATGGTAAACGTGAAACAAGTACAATGCCAGGTAGTGCTGGATCAAGTTGGTATTTCTTACGTTATATTGATCCTGAAAATGATCAAGCATTCGCTGATCCTGAATTGTTAAAACACTGGTTACCAGTTGATTTATATATCGGTGGTCCAGAACATGCAGTTGGTCACTTATTATATTCAAGAATGTGGAACAACTACCTATTTGATAAAGGTTTAGTTCCATGTAAAGAACCATTCAAAAAATTAGTTCACCAAGGTTATATCTTAGGTGCGAATGGTATTAAAATGGGTAAACGTTTCCCTGAATTTGTTGTAAATCCAAACGACGTTGTTGAAAAATATGGTGCTGATACATTGCGTTTATACGAAATGTTCATGGGACCATTAGAAGCAAGCAAACCTTGGAGTGAACAAGGGGTTGAAGGTAGTCACAAATGGTTAGAACGTGTGTATCGTTTAATCGTAGAAAGTGGTAAAGTAACTGATACAAATGATCACAAACTTGATAAATCTTATCATGCTACTGTGAAAAAAGTATCTGGTGATATTGAAAGCTTGAATTTAAATACCGCAATCTCTCAAATGATGATCTTTGTTAATGATGCATATAAACAAGAAACTTTATATCGTGAATATGCAGAAGGTCTTGTGAAGATGCTTTCATGTTTTGCACCTCATATCGGGGAAGAAATGTGGAACTTATTAGGTCACAACGACACTATTGCTTATGAAGCATGGCCAACATATGATGAAAGTGTACTTGTTGAAAATACAGTTACCATCGTTGTACAGGTAAATGGTAAAGTACGTGGTAAATTTGAAGCTGCTGTTGGTACAGACGAAGATGCATTGAAAGAAGAAGCAATGAAATTAAGTGCTGTACAGGCTCAAATTGAAGGTAAAACGATTCGTAAAGTCATTGTTGTTAAAGGAAAAGTTATTAACATTGTAGCAAACTAGACATTTAGAAAAGACAATTCCTAGCATCCGTATAAATGCTGGGAACTGTCTTTTTTTCTTTCTTTTGTAAAGGCTTTTCTTTTCTTTTAAATCTGTTAAAATGGATATAAAGCGGGTGAACTTATGAAAAAAGAATTAGCGAGAATGAAGCAGCGAAAGGCTGTGCGTTATACAATTACGTTTTGTGCAGTTGTCTTATCTGCATTGTTACAAACATTTGTGATTCAGGCGATGATTCGACCAGCAAATATGTTGTCGAGTGGCTTTACGGGAGTTGCAATTTTAATTGATAAGATTGCGACCTTATATGGAGGTTCTATCTCTACATCTTTAGCAATCATCCTTTTAAATGTACCAGTCGCATTGTTGTGCAGCAGAAGTATTGGAAGACGATTTACCTTTTTCTCATGTATTCAATTCTGTTGTACCAGTTTATTTTTAAAAATTTTTGACTTTCAACCAATCTTTAACGATGTCATCTTGAATGTTGTCTTTGGTGGTTTCTTTAATGGGATTGCGATTACGATTGCATTGAAAGGAAATGCATCAACGGGAGGAACCGACTTTATTGCCCTATATGTATCCAATAAGTTAGGTAAGTCCATTTGGTCTTATGTGTTTGTGTTTAATGCTTGTATCCTATGTATCTTTGGTACCATGTTTGGTTGGATCTATGCAGGATATTCTATCTTGTTTCAGTTCATCTCAACAAAAACAATTGATACCTTCCATCATCGTTATGAACGTGTAACGCTTGAAATTTTAACAAGTGATCCAGAAGACGTGGTCGATGCGTATGTAGATTATTGTCGTCATGGGATTACCTGTGTCCAAGGTTATGGTGGCTTCTCTCATAAGAAAATGTATATTTTACATACCGTTGTTTCTAGTTATGAGGTGAATGATATTGTGCAAGTATTAAAACAAAGTGATGCAAGGGTTATTGTCAATGTGATGAGGACCGAACAATTCTTTGGTAATTTCTATCAAAAGCCGATGGATTAGCAGTTTTTTTCATTGTAAAAGTATTTCTTGCTTTAAAATCTATTTGTATGCTATACTATATTAGGAAATTTGGAAGGTGATTAAATTGGGTAGACATTTTGAAGTTCGTGCTGCATCAATGGCAAAAACAGCAGCCGCAAAAGCAAAAAAATATTCTCGTTATGGTAAAGAAATCTTAGTAGCAGCAAAGGCTGGTGTTCCAGATCCAGAAATGAACGCTGCTTTGAAAAAAGTAATTGAACGCGCAAAAGCAAACCAAGTACCTAGTGACGTTATCAAACGTGCAATCGACAAAGCAAAAGGTGGTTCAAATGAAAACTATTCTGCTGCTACATATGAAGGATTTGGATCTGCAGGTGGAGCAACTGTTATCATTGACTGCTTAACAGACAATGCAAACCGTACAATCGCAGACTTACGTGCATGCTTCAACAAGGCTCATGCTAAAATTGGAGTGAGTGGATGTGTATCATTCAACTACGAACACGTTGGTTTATTATCCATCGCTTTTGAAGATGAAGAAGCAATGATGGATGCATTGATCATGGCTGATGTTGATTTAAAAGACATCGAAGTAGAAGATGGTCAAATGACAATCACAGTAGAACCAACAGACTTAAACAAAGCACAAGAAGCAATCAGTGAATTAATTCCTGATGTAAACTTTGATATCTTAGAAGATACTATGCTTCCTAATGAATATGTAACATTACAAGGAGAAGATTTAAAATTATTCCAACGTCTTGTTAACTTATTAGATGAAGTAGACGATGTTCAACAAGTATATCACAATGTTCAAAACATTAATGATGATGCTGAATAATGAATAAAAAGATGGGAAACCATCTTTTTTTTAAGCTAGTGATTGACAAACGAATAAAGACTAGGTAAACTATAAGTAATCCTTTGATAAAGAGAGAGCTATTAGAATCTAGCTACAGAGAAAAAGACAGTTGCTGAGAGTCTTTACTATGTGCATAATAGACAGACACTTTTGAGGAATTATTAGGAAATGAATAATCGTATGACTGCGTTAAAGTCTAAAGCAGCACTCACTAGGATGAGTGAAATAAGGTGGCACCGCGTATATTACGTCCTTTGTTAGGACGTTTTTTTATGCTTTCTCATCGACATACGATAGAATAAGGAATGGAGGCAAATAAAATGAGTTATCAAGTACCTAGAGGGACACAAGATATCCTTCCTAAGGATGTTAGCAAGTGGCAAAAATTAGAAGATATGATTCGTCAGTTCTGTTATGTATATAATTATGACGAAATTCGTACACCAATTTTTGAACATACGAACGTGTTTAAAAGAGGAAACGATTCTAGTGATATGGTAAACAAAGAAATGTATACCTTCCAACTACAGAATAGTTCAACTTCTTTAACACTAAGACCAGAAGGAACTGCTGGTGTTGCTCGTTCATTCGTTGAAAATAAAATGTTTGGACAAGCAGATCTACCTGCAAAAATGTATTATGTTGGACCAATGTGCCGTCATGAACGTCCACAAAAGGGAAGAATGCGTATCTTCCATCAGTTTGGTGTAGAAGTCATTGGGGCAAAAAGTCCAATGCTTGATGTAGAAACAATTGCCTTAGGTTGGAGTTTTGTATCTGCATTAGGATTAAAAGATATGAAAGTATTGATTAATACATTAGGAGACGATGAATCTCGTGCTGCATATCGTGAAGCTTTAAAGGAACACTTTAAAAATGATATCGATAGCATGTGTCCAGATTGCAAACGTCGTTATGAACAAAATCCGTTACGTATTTTAGATTGTAAAGTGGATCATGAAAAAGACATCATGAAATCTGCTCCTAAGATGGAAGATTACTTAAATGATGCAAGTAAGGCATACTTTAAAGAAGTGTTAGATGGTTTAGATGCATTGGGAATTCCATATGAAGTGGATGATCGTTTGGTTCGTGGATTAGACTATTACACACATACCGTATTTGAAGTGGTTTCTGTAAATAAAGAAATGGGTGCACAATCTACCGTATTCGCTGGTGGTCGTTATGATGGCTTAGTTGAATACTTTGGTGGACCTGAAGGAATGAGCGGTATTGGATGGGCAATGGGACTTGAACGTTTAATCATCGCTTGTGAAGCAGAAGGAATCTCATTGGAAGATGAAAGCGGATTGGATGCTTATGTTCTTTGCTTATCTGATAAAGTACGTAAAGAAGTATTATCCATCGTTACCGAATTACGTGCAAATGGATATCGCACAGATACTGATTATCTAGGAAGAAGCTTTAAAGCACAGTTTAAAACCGTTGATCGTAAACATGCACGTTGTGCCGTGCTAGTTGGTGATGATGATATTGCCAATGGAACGGTCGATATTAAGGATACAAAGACGAAACAAGTTTATAAAGTCGCATTGGATGATATCGTATCAACCATGGATACCATTTTTAATGCAGAAGAAGAATAGGAAGGTATAGAAAATGGAAAGAACTCATACAAATGGAGAGCTACGTTTAAGCGATGCTGGTAAACAGGTCACTTTATTAGGATGGGTAGCAAAAAGACGTAATTTTGGATCTCTAGTATTTATCGATTTAAGAGACCGCACAGGTATCACACAGTTAGTATTTGATGAAACTGTGTCAGATACAATTAAAGAAGTTCGTAACGAATACATTATCCAGGCAACTGGTATCGTTATGGAACGTAAAGACAAAAACCCAAAACTTGCGACTGGTGAAATTGAAATCAAAGTAACGGAAGCAAAAGTCATCAATAGTGCAGCTACAACACCAATTATTGTTGCCGATGAAACAGATGCATTAGAAGATACTCGTTTAAAATATCGTTACTTAGACTTACGTCGTCCAGTTATGCAGAAAAAATTAATGATGCGTCATAAAATCACTCACAGCATGCGTGAATATTTAGACTCTAAAGATTTTATCGAAATTGAAACTCCAATGTTAGGAAGAAGTACACCAGAAGGTGCACGTGACTACTTAGTACCTAGTCGTGTACATCCAGGAAGCTTTTATGCATTGCCTCAATCACCTCAATTATACAAACAGTTATTGATGGTTTCAGGATTTGAACGTTACTATCAATTTGCTCGTTGCTTCCGTGATGAAGACTTACGTGCAGACCGTCAAACTGACTTTACGCAGGTTGACTTAGAAACAAGTTTTTTAAGTGATGTTGAAATTCAGACAATGATGGAAGAAATGCTTAAAAAATTAATGAAAGATGTAAAAGGAATCGATATTGAAATTCCATTTAAACGTTTAACTTGGGATGATGCGATGAACCGTTATGGTAGCGATAAACCAGATAATCGTTTTGGTATGGAATTACAAGAAATTACAGATTTATTTACAAACTGTGAATTCAAAGTGTTCAAAGATTGCATCGCTAGCAATGGAAGTATCAAAGCTGTTGTTGTTCCAGGAAAAGCTGGTATGACTCGTAAAGAAATTGATAAAATTACAGAATTAGCGAAGAAAAATGGTGCAAAAGGTTTAGTAACTTTAAAATATAAGAACAGTGAATTAAGTGGTTCTATTATTAAATTCTTACAAGAATCAGAAGTTGCTTCTATCGTTGAACGCTTAGCATTAAAAGAAGAAGACTTAGTCTTAATCGTATCTGATAAATGGAAAACAACTTGTGATGTTTTAGGTGCTTTACGTAATCACTTTGGTGCGATGTTAGGATACAAGAAAAAAGATGAATTCTCATACTTATGGGTAACCGATTTCCCAATGTTTGAATATAGTGAAGAAGATGGAAGATGGTATGCAATGCATCACCCATTCACTCGTCCAAGAGATGAAGATATGCAATATATCGACACAGATCCAGGTCGTGTACGTGCAATCGCCTATGACGTTGTATTAAACGGTTATGAATTAGGTGGTGGATCTTTACGTATCTATGATGGAGAAATGCAAGACAAGATGTTTGAAGTATTAGGATTTACAGAAGAAAAAATCCAAGAAAACTTCGGATGGTTCGTGGATGCATTAAAATATGGTACACCTCCTCATGGTGGATTGGCATTCGGACTTGACCGTATCGCTATGATCTTATCTGAAAGTGATTCTATTCGTGATGTTATCGCATTCCCTAAAAATGCTAATGCAAAATGTCCAATGAGTGATGCTCCAACTACGGTTGATGAAGCACAATTGGAAGAATTACATATTTCAATTACAGAATAAAGCTCTTTATGAGCTTTTTCTTTTTAAAATAAAAAATGATTGAAAGGACATACAAAAAGAATACCTGTAAAAACAATAAAAAAATAAAAGTCAAGAGTATATTTTTAAAATATTTTTGATATACTAATAATGTCCAGAGGGCAACATTTTTCCTACACTTAGAGATAAGGGAGATCGGATGTTGTTCGATGGTGTTGAATACCTGCTTGGTAGTAGGGATCCTAATATCTAACACAGATCACCCACCTGTATTAACAGGGAAAGATCTCTCTCTCTGGACACTGATAAAACATTAAAACAGATGCACTGCATCTGTCAGATTGTTGACAAAGCAGGCCTTTTGAACAAGACCTGCTTTTCTTTATTCTTA
>SAMEA104404106__coassemble_1757_pt1 | contig 15533 bp, 15 predicted proteins | sample SAMEA104404106__metabat2_high_PE_075 | metagenome-assembled genome bin SAMEA104404106 (sample SAMEA104404106) | Balaenoptera acutorostrata
ATGGCAAAAGCACTACAGTCAGTTACAAAGTGCACAAAGTAATTGAAAGAAGTAAAGACGAATATCAAGTGATACCTAATACGCAAGAACCAATCATCAGTGAAAATACTTGGCTTAGAGCTCAAGAACTAAGGGCAAACAAACGAAGAAACACAAAAACGGGTAGGACCAGTTTGTTTTCAGGACTTGTTTATTGTGCAGATTGTGGAGCAAAATTGCATTTCTGTGCTGCAAAGAGCTTAAAGAAAAATCAAGAGTTCTTTAGATGTTCTAATTACAAAGATGGTAGAGGCAGCTGTTCTATTCATTTCATCAGAGATGTTGTCCTTGAAACGGTTGTAAAAGAAGCTATATCAGAACTTGCTGATTTTATACGCTGTTATGAGCCAGTATTTCTTTATCTTCAAGCACAAAAAAACGATGAACTTCAAGAAAACAAAGTAAAAAAATTAAAAGCAACCATTGAAAGCAGTAAAAGAAGGATAGCTGATTTAGATAAATTGTTTTCAAGAATTTATGAAGATAATATCTTAGGAAAGTTGGATGATCAACGTTACAGCCGTATGGCAAGCGAATATGACACAGAGCAAAAGCATTTAATAGAACTTGTTGCTGAAAGTGAAATAGAGCTTGATAAGGCTAAACAAGTCCAGGTAGATATGAAGATGTTGTCGCAAGGTTTAAGAGAGTTTACAGCTATAAATAAACTTACACCAGCTATCGTAAACAAACTGATTCAGCGTATTGAGATACACAAAAATGAGAAAAAGCATTCGCACAACAACGTAAAAGTAGACATTTACTTTACAGCAGTAGGTCTTGTGGATATTCCAACAGAACAGCAACTTGTTGATTTAATGAGTAAAATGAAAGCAAAAGCATCGTAAAATGAAAAACGGTGTAACCCCATTTCTGAGGTTACACCATCATTCTTAAAAAACATCCTTATTAGCACGGGGCTAAGTACAATGCCTTTTTTTTCTGCATAACCTATAAAGAGGGGGAGATGTTTACGTTTATATAAATTGATTTTTGATAAGATATAGTAGTGCTATTGAAATGTAAACACATAGAGTTATGCTATATCAGATTGTTCTATTATATTTTGCTCACATGAGTGGGTATCAGTAGAACAAATAAGTTCAAATCTGCAATAGAATTATAATATACTTTTGTTTGTTTTACAACATAAAATTATAATTTAATTGATAAAACAAAAATATAAGCAACTAAATAACAAATATGTGAAAATTTGTGATAAAGAAAAAGATAGCATAGGATTACGCTATCTTTTATTGAATATTAAATTTCGTTTGCAGCTAAGTAAGCAGAGCGAATTGCTTCGGCAATGCTTGCGGTACGATCACCTGAGCAATCCCCAACATAAGAGATTGGTTTAGTGATTCCAGTTTCATCGAATACGTTTTTCTTAGAACCAACTGCCATGATGACCATATCGCAATCGATACGAACTTCTTGATCATCCTTGATGCATACAACTGTGTGTCCATCGTTTTCGATGTGATCAACTTTAGTTGAAACATATTGTTTTACATCGTGTGCTTCAAAGTCTTTTAAGATGATTGGCATAATTGTATCAGATTCACCATTTGCGATTTTATCTAACATTTCAATGATAGAGACACCGCATCCTTTTTCTAATACATATTCAGCAGTTTCTGTACCTACTAATCCACCACCGATAATTGCGCAGTGACCTTTTGGTTCTACGGTTCCAGCTAAGATATCCCAGCTAGAAACAACGTCTTTTCCATCTGCTCCTGCGATTGGTAATGTGATATCATGAGCACCGATTGCACAGATGATGTGATCTGCAGCGTTTAATGTTTCCACATCTGCTTCTTGTTGTAAGCGAACTTCTACACCTAAACGAGGTAGAATTTCTTTATAGTAGTCAACAGAACGTAGGATTTCAGATTTACGTGGTGGAACACCAGCTAATAAAATCTGTCCACCGATGTGATCTGCTTTATCGTATACGGTTACATCATGTCCACGAACAGCGGCAACACGTGCAGCTTCAAGACCGGCAATACCAGCACCAATAACGGCAACCTGTTTCTTTTCTGTATTTGGTTTAATGAAGATTGTTTCTTCATCTCCATTTTCTGCATTTAAGATACAAGAGATATAACGTCTACCTTGGATAGCATCTACACAACCTTTGTTACAGTTTAGACATTCACGAATTGGTTCGTCTTTTTCCACTTTTTTAGCGATGTAAGCATCACATAATAAAGAACGACCATAACCAATCATATCTGCCTGGTTGTTTGCTAAGATATCTTCACCAGCTTTTACACTGACAACACGTCCAACCGTAGCTACTGGGATAGATACTACTTGTTTTACTTTTTCTGCAACAGGTAATGTCCAGTTGTAAGGAACTGTACCCATTGGAGGAATGGTATCACCCATGTTACCTGTATGGTTTGCTTGTGCAACTTGGATCATGTGTACACCAGCTTCTTCTAATTTTTTCGCAAATTCAATTCCTTCTGCTTCTTCTAAACCACCTTTACCACGTAAAGAACCATCTGGGTTTACTGTGATAATTGGCAATTTGTATTCAACCATTAAATTTGGTGCAGCTTCCTTGATTGCAGCTACGATTTCTAAACCATAACGAATACGGTTTTCGAAACATCCACCATAAGCATCTGTACGGTGGTTTAATACTTTTGAACATAGAGAACCAATTAAACGGTCACCATGTACTTCGATTGCATCAATACCAGCTTCTTGTGCACGTCTTGCGGCTTGTGCAATTGAGTTTTTAATATCAGTTAATTGTTCTACAGTAGCTTCTGTAACGAAGTGTTGCATATCGTGGTGTAATTTTGCATAAGCCTGTGTACGTAAGTCTCCAGACTCTTTCATTTTTGCACCGAATGTAGCCATATCGCCACTTTCTTTTGCTGCTTGAGCAGCTTTTAAAGCCATCATAGAACCCATAATCATTTTTCCAACACCTGGAACATCATATTCTGGGTGGAACAATTGTAATGCAACTTTACAATCATGTTCATGCATCGCATCCGCTAATTTTTTGAATGTAGGGATTTGTTCGTCGTGACATAATTTTGGTGTAGGGCTTGCGGTATTCACAGGTGCAACATCACCTAATACTACATAGCTTACGCCACCTTCTGCTAAACGCTTGTAGAAGTTAAAACTTCTAGCTCCAATTGAACCATCTCTTTCTTCGTATCCTGTTGTCAATGGAGGGAACATAATACGATTTTTAAGCGTAATTGGACCAACCTTTAAAGGTTGTAATAATAAAGAATCTTTACTCATAACTTTACTTGTTTCCTTTCCTTTATTTCCCAATTTGATTATAACAGAGAAATAGTAATTGAAAAGAAGAAAAATAATAAAAATATAAATCCTAACAAAATCCTAATATTATACGTTCGTTAATATATAGATTAGAGAAAAATAGCTCAAAATGGGGAAGTTTTACAAATAAGATGAAAAATAAAGAGTATTCAAGTATAATAAAAAGGAGTAGAAAAGAAAACGAAAACGAAGCTTAAACAAGATTGAATATTAGATAAAAAGGTGGTGAATAGGCAATGAAGGATCACGTACAAGAACAACCTTCTCAAGTACAAGTAGTCGTAAAACAGAATGGAAAGAAGTATCAAACCATAACACTTTCTCAAGATCAAAAATGGACCTATACAATCGATGATGTGCCATGTTTTGATAAGCAGGGAAAAAAGTATGAATATACCATTGAAGAAGCAACGGTATTAAAAGATTATTACCCAGTTATTAAACAAGAGGATCATACATTATATTTGTATCATCGACCAAATCTTAGAATGGTTAAAATAAAGGTTAAATGGGATGAGAATCAATCCTCTACGTTTCATCCAACAAAGATCATTTCTTCTTTAAAAGCCAATGGAGAAGAAATTCAAGAACTTGTATTGATGGAACAAGAACGATGGGAAACAGTTGTATATGATTTGCCAATTCGGGATTCTCAAGGAAATGCGATTGATTATCAAGTAGAGATAAAAACCGCCTTGCCGGATTATTATACAAGTTATCTAAATAAAAACGATATTTTATTTATAATAAACACAAGAAATAAAATGGATATGACGATTCGACATGTATGGGATCAACAGGCTTTGAATCCAACCAATGATCCCGATCAACAGATTATTGATCAAAAAAACATCACCATCTCTAGTCAAGAAGAATTAGAACATATACTTGGTATTATTAGTGATCGTTATGATGAAAATGATCAGCAGTATGAAGTAAAACTAACAAATATTGCCAAAAGCAACATGAAGCTTGCGGAATTTGATAATTGGTTAAAGCGCATCATTGAAAAAACGATTATGATCAATGATAATCTTGCCTTTGCTGCCTTTGGTGTATGTTTTATTTATTATCGACGTTCCGAAGAAAAGACGAGTGAATCCTATCTCTATGATAAATATTATGATTATTTAGTAAAAAAACATCCATTTATTGATCATTACTATGCGATGTATTTATTAGATCAGGATATCGCAGAGAACTATGAGCAAATTTTAACGCTAGCAAGAAACAACATCAACAATATTTTTGTGATGAAAAATCGCTATAAGTCTGAACATCCAGGCGTGTTGCATGTATTTGCGATTGCGGTTGCGGAAATTCTAGAGGCACTTGATTATAATGAAACGATGGTTGTCGATCATGTAGATGAGGTATTAAAAGAGGCAATCGCGGTTGTAGACCGTGCCATCACCTTGCAGGATTATCCAAAATTTTATTGTACAAAAGGTCGTTTATTAGCCTTACAAGGTCATTATAAAGAGGGTATTGCTCAAATTAAACTAGCGATTGGAAAAGAGTCTTCAAAAAGCGATGACTATGCCTTGCGTTTAAATAACTATCATACGCATATTACTCGAATTGAATTATTGATTCACAAGGCTCGTTTAAAAAAAGAAATTGAAAATTCAAAACATATATCTGCGAATATGGAAGCCAATCAACAACGAATGCGTGAAGAAATTGAACATGCACAAGAAACTTCTCGTCAATTAAAGGAAACGCAGACAAAAAACTTAGAATACTTGGGTCTATTTGCCGCAATCATCAGCTTTACAATTGGTGGTATTCAAATTGCGACAAGTATTCAAAAGGCATCCGTGGTGAATATCGCAGGACTATTATTAGTCTTGATGGGTGCTGTTTTAGTTGTCTTCTTAGGCTTTGGTTATATTTTACATTGTGCAGATGATCCTCTTCATCAAACTGTAGAACGAAAGAAAAAGAAGAATCGCACCTTGGCGATGGCTTTTGTTTTGAGCGCAAGTATGATATTATTTGGAATATATTTATGCCTACTGTAACATACGATAGGCAGTTCAGATAGGAGTGAATCTATGTTTGAAATCCTAAGTACATGTATAAAAGCAGGAACTCTTCATTGTGAAGATTTTATTGGATGGGGCAAAGATTATATTGTCGCAATCGATGGGGCAAGTGGATTAACGGGTAGTCATATTATGGATATGGATACCGATGCACAATGGTTTGCGACAACGTTAGGAAATGCACTTTGCGATGGATTTAAAAACCATCCAGAAACTTCAACAATGGATTTATTGTATAAGATATTAGACACCATGGAACAACAATATATGAATCGATTAACCACAACGGGTGATCATCGTCCAGAAGATGCACCATCCGCAGGGATTGCCTTATATCGACAACGTGGTGATCAAATCGAATATTTTGGTTTAGGTGATTGTGTTGGCATTGTGAAATTGAAAAATGGACAATATGAGATGGGGCTTGAAACAAACTTGTCGGCCTTAGATGAAAAGGTCATTCAACAGATGACAAAAATTCATAAACAAACCAATCAGACGGTGTTAGAAGCACGTCAAGAACAAATCTGTAAGGATATGCTTTTGAAACATCGCATGTTGCGTAATCAAGAAAATGGGTATTGGATATTGGATTTAAGTAAGGATGGTTTACCACATGCAAGAACTGCTGTATATGCTGCTTGTGATGTGGAATCCTTATCTGTTTGTTCTGATGGATTTGCACAATTGGTCTCTCCATTTGCATACTATCCAAACTATGAACGTTTGCATGAAGGACTTGCGAGTGCATCCGCAACAAGCTTAGTGGATACATTATTCCAGCTTCAAGAACAAGATCCGGATGCAAATAATCATCCACGTTTGAAATTCCGTGATGATACCTGTGTGATTTTTGCACAAGTCAAGGAGTAATAAAAATGGATGTTTTCCTCTGTATGGAGTAGAAAACATCCATTTTTCATGTAAATTGATAAGGAGTATAAAAATCCTAGAATAGAAAAAACACGGCATGTAAACGAAAAGCATGTCGTGTTTATAATGATATGAATAGATTTAGATTTTTACCATTTCTTTTACGGTTCCTTTTGCGGCTGTACAAGATTGTGTATATTCTACACGTTCAATCTTACAACCTTTATGAATGACGATTGTAGAACCACGGACAATGGTTGCTTCCGTGCCTTCAAGATCACAAGAATCGCATTCGATACTATTTGTGATCAATACTTTTTTCTTTGGATGGAAAAGTGCGTTCCAAAAAGAAATACGGCCTTTCTTTACGGTAAGTTTACTACAGCCAATTTCATTAATGGTAGACGTATTGCGGCTTTTTAAAAAGATTTCTTCACTATTCAATAGGTGTTCAATACTTACCGCACCATCTAAATAAACAGATTCTGCTTCTACATCTCCAGCGACTTTAATGACACCGGCAAGCTTTAAGGTATTACAGGATACGTTTTGTTCTAGTTTTGTTGCTCCGGAACAAAGCATTTCGTGGCATTTACAAGTTCCAAGGACCTTGCTTGCACCGGAGAAGGTTGCTTTTTCGGTAACGGTTAAATCCTGTTGAAAACTACAGGCACCAGAACAAGTTAATTTTCCAATGGTCGCATTTCCCTCAATTTTAGCTACACCTGAACAGACCATTTGTTCAGCCTTAACATCTCCTATAATTTTTCCACATCCGCTGACGCTGACTTTTGCATAGTCACCACCAGGCATTGTTGAAGATCCACTAATATTCATATTCGCTTTCTCATTCATGTTCTTTCTCCTTTAATTGTTCCAATAGTTCTGTGATGCTATCTTGATTTTCTATGGCTACACGACGTAATTCCGATAGTGGAAATGTATACGTCTCATATGCGGTTTCGATGGTTAAAACCGTCTCTTTTTTTGTTTGTCCCTCTAATTCTTTTGCCAATTCTTGCAGGGTTTGCTTAGTTCCACGTTGCAAAATGAGTTCTACTCTAGGACAAATCTGTTCTTTTCTAAAAAACGTTTCTTGACCAGTAGGGGTTGCTTTTCGTATGAACCAATCCTCTGGAATCAGGCCTGCACGTTTCCACCGATACAAGGCACCATAGGATATATGATAGTGTTCTAATAGCTCACGTTTTGATAGTAATTCATCCATCTGTTACCTCCCGTAACATTGTTACGTATACATTGTAGCATAACATTGTTACGCTTACAAGCAACTAGTTAACTAGATAAAAAAACACACGCAAACAGGACGTGTGTTTCGATTAATCAAAGGCATGTTTTGTCCAGTCTTTTTTCTTTAACATGTAGATGAACAAGATACTACTGATGATCCAGGTAACTGGATAGGCAGTAAAGACGACTGTAATATCCGGTATGATTTTCACCATGACGGTAATATATAAAATACGGAAGACACACCAAACAGACAACATGATGACCATTGGTACCATGGCTTTTCCAGAACCTCTTAAGATGGATGCACAACAATGGGCAAAGCTTAACACACAGAAGAAGAGGCTAATGACGCGTGCTTGTCGAACACCATAGGCCAATACTTCTGGTGTATCAGAAAAAAGTCCAATTAATTGTGGCGCAAAGATGAAGAAGACGATTCCGATGAGTTCGGCAAAGATGACGGCTAAGGCGGTTCCTTGATGGGCACCTTTTCTAGCACGTTCTCGATTTCCTGCACCTAAGTTTTGACTGACAAAGGTTGTGATGGCCATGGTTAAACTCATGATGGGAAGAAAGACGAATCCTTCTACTTTTGAATAACTTCCACATCCGGCCATCGCAAAATTTCCAAATGCATTGATGTTGCTTTGAACAACGACATTCGCAATCGCAATGACGCTGTTTTGTACACCACTAGGAAGACCTTGGGTGAAAATATCATGGAGGATATGACGATCAAATGCCAATTTTTTTAGTTCAATTTTAATGACAAAGCGACCACTCATCAAATGCCAGAAGGCAAAGATTGCGCTGATCATTTGTCCTAGTACCGTCGCAAGGGCTGCACCGGCAACACCCCAGTGAAATCCTGCGACAAATAAAAAGTCTAAGATTACATTCGCAATGGATGCGATTGCCAAGTAGTATAAAGGATGTCGGCTATCGCCTAAGGCTTGAAAAATACCCGTTGCGGTATTGTATAAAATCAATGCCATCATCCCCATACAATAAATACGGAAATAGGTAATAGAATTGTCAATTACATTTGCTGGTGTTCCCATCCAGTGGAGTAGGGTAGGGGTAAAGAGTACACCTAGAATCGATAAAATAACACCAAGAATTAAAGAAAAGGATACTAGGGTATGGATGGCACGATCAACCCCTTCTTTATCCTGTGCACCATAAAAGCGTGAAACGATAACACCACCACCAAGAAAGACACCTTGGAAAAATCCAATTAATAAAAAGCAAAGACTTCCCGATGAACTAACTGCCGCTAGCGCGCTATCGCCACAGTATTGTCCAACAACCCATGAATCCACCGCATTGTAAAGTTGTTGAAACAATCCACCTAGAAATAGTGGAAAGGCAAATCGAACTAAGATTTTCCATATCGTTCCCTCGGTCATTAGTAATTTTTTTTCATTCATGTTTATCCCTCAAATCCTTAATACATACAACCAAAACTATCTATTATGAATAAAATAGTAACTATAATGATAAACCTTTCTTGAAAAAAAATACAGTCTATTTTTTTAATTCGGTACGTTTCAATTTAAAAATTTTTAATCTTTTATACATATTGTTACAGGGATTGTTTTCTCATACATACTAGACTCATGATTAGGGATAAAACAAAAATTCCAATGGTAATGATTATAGATATAAAACAATCTTCTGGTTTTAACACATTGGTGATAATGGATACTCCAGCAGTTAGCTGAATGGGTAAATAAACGTTTATTTTTTCTATGAAACTAAGAACATAAAAGAGGCCAAGGATGATACCTGTTAACACAAGAACGTTGGTATTGGTAGTTACTACGGTAGAAAAAAGGATCATCAGTGCTATGACCATCATGCCAAATATCCACCATGATAGTAGAGAAAAGCCAAGATGTTCTAGAATGGAAGGATCCCAAAAATAGATACTATAGGCATAGGTAATTCCAGCCGATAGCCAATAACCAACTGTCCATAAAGAAAGAAGGACACTTGCCTTTGTAAGGACAACCGTAGAACGATGCAATCCCTTTGTGATGGCGAGTACTAGCGTATGCATTTGATATTCTTTTGTGAATATACTGCTTTGTACAAGAAGGAAGATGAAAAGCACGATTGGCATATTTTTATAAAACTGCGTCCAAGCTTCTAGAGCGGTCACCCTTACTTCCTTGATGATTAGACCAGATTCCGCTAATTGTTGTGCATTTAATTGTACAATCCAAGGCAAGAGCTTCGCTAAGGCAGGGGCAAGAATGCCAAAGAAGACAAAGACGATAAGCAGGGTAACAAGCTTTCCAGAACGAAGTTGTTCCATCCACTCTTTTTTTGAAAATGCAATTGCTTCTTTCATGCTTGAACCACCTCCATAAATAAGTTTTCTAGTGATGGTTCTAGTTTTTCAATCTTTATGAGTGGTACTTTCTTTTCCACAATCCATGCAAGAACCGTATATAGTTCTCCATTTCGTTCACAAAAACGAAGGTTATGATCATCGATTCTTTCCATTCCATCGAATGCTTGCATCAAATCTTCTACTCCATCTTCTAGTTCTAAACGATACTCTTGTTTCCGATTGCTGCTCTTGATACTTAAAATATCCTTCTGCATACAGATGACACCATGGTGCAACAAGGCTACATCGGTACAAATGCGTTCCACATCGGATAATACATGTGTAGAAAAAATAACGGTTGTTTCCTTAGAAACTTGTTTTAAAATATCTAGAATTTCTTTTCGACCAATGGGATCAAGGGCAGAGGTTGGTTCATCGCAGATTAATAGTTTTGGTTTACCTAGTAGTGCCTGGGCAATCCCAAGTCGTTGTTTCATTCCTCTAGAAAACCCTTTGATTCGATGCGTTTCATCGTTTAGTCCCACCAGTTTAAGAAGTTCATCGATGCGTTCTTTGATCTCCGTTTTCTCTAGACCAGTGATTTCTCCACAAAATGTTAGATATTCTGTGGGTGTCATGAAGTCATAAAATTCAGGAACATCGGGTAGATAGCCAATGTATTGATTGGTTTTAGTCTGTCCATAGATAACCTTTTCATTATTGACATAGATTTCACCAGCATCTGGTTTAAGTAGACCTAAGACCATCTTCATGGTTGTAGTTTTACCTGCACCATTCTCTCCAATAAAGCCTAAAATACAATGCTCTGGAACTGCCAAATCCAGTCCATCAATAATACTTCGATCCTTGAATTGCTTCTTCAATCCGGTAATACGAAGCATATCCATCTATGCTTCCTCCTTACCTAAAAGAAGATATAAAATTGGTCCTACAAAATTCATACCGATTATACAGATGATCATCCATAACATACGGGATCCTCGTTTATAGTGATTGTGCGTAAGAATATGCCAGATAACATATCCGAAAAGTGAAAATTCCACAATCATCAAGGGAACTAAAAAGGGTAATACTTCATGTAGATCAGTTAACGTTGTCATAATTTTTTGTCTCCTTTCCATAGGTCTCTACACAGAAACCTTTATGACCACAACAAGTACAAGTTAGTTTTCTAGTCGTCATGGTATGATTTGCGAAAAATGATTCAAATTTATGTGGCTTAAATACACTGTGACATTCTGGACAAATATAAGATACATGCTTCCAATAATATTGAAAAAAGAAGAATACAAATGGAATGATAAGTAGGGAATAGAGAATAAAAGGCCACCAAATTTGTTGAAATATCAAAAGAAAGAAAGCCGTCCATTCTAAGATTCCAAATGGAATCGCAATCGCAATCATAGTAATGCGAAGCTTTTTTAGTTTTTCTTTGTTTTCCATGATATTCGCTATATCTCCAATGCTTTGTACGGAAAAGTAGTCCATGCTCTTAAGTGATTTTTCAATATCTTGAAGCATCTCAATTTTTTTAAGACATTGTAGTTGTTCTTCTTCCAAAGCCTTTCTCTGTTCTAATACAATGATAGAGAGAACTTTTGATGGATCTTCTTGATCAAATAATTCTGAGATGCTGTTAATTGAAATACCTGCATCTCTTAAAAAGCAGATGATTTTTAATTTTTTTACATCGTCTTCTGTATACAATCGTCTTCCACCTTCGGTAATTTCACTTGGAATTAGGATTTTACGAGAATCATAATATTGAACCGTTCGTACAGAGACGTTACAAAGTTTTGCGATCTCCCCAGTCGTGTATTTTGACATAGCTTCCACCTCCTTGAGCCCTATTATAGGTTGTTACGTTACGTCATTAGCAAGACTTTCTGTTAAATTATAATAAAAAACATATAAAATGATACTTTTATATAAAATTATACATTGTATGAATGCATGGATTTCGTTGATGAAAAAAGAAATCCCTAGGTAACAGGATTTCTTCTTCTTCAAAAATCAGTTAGATTTTGCATTTTTCACATTGGTAAACTATAACCTTATTTCGATGATTACAAATTTTTTTATTTCATTTATTCGATAAATCGAAATTTTACTTTTCTTCATGTTTATCTTTTAATAAAAAAATTGAAATACTTGCCAAACCAATCCCTAACATAATGAACGCTGTATTGGTTTCTAATTCACCTAAAACAGATAACACTGTTGTAGCTATTCCCATTGCAATTCCAATAGCTTTAAGTGAAGTATCAACAATCTCATCTACTTTGTTTTTACTTAAATATTCTTTGTTTTCTGCCTTTACTTGCATTAAATCATCAACAGAAACATCAAAAATCTCTGCTAATTTAGGAATGGAATTTATATCTGGGCAAGACAAATCTCTTTCCCATTTAGAAACTGCTTTATCTGTTACACCCATTTTTACTGCAAGTTCTAACTGCGTCATTCCTTTTTCTTTTCTTAATGATGAAATCATCATACCAAGCGTTTGTTTCTTCATTTGTTCATTCCTCCTTGTTTTTGATAATTGCATCCTATCACATCCCTTCAAATTAGCTCAACCGACTATCAGTTTAGTAAGCTAAACCATTAGTTTACCTATCATTTTTCTATTATAAACAAAGGCAAACTCTGTTTTGCTTAGTTTTTTCAAATTCCAATAGGTTTAACAATCAGATTGTCTTGTTATTCTTATTATCATCATCACTTCTGTTTGCTTTTCTCCCAAATGTAGAACCGCAGCCAAGAAATGAAGAGCCAAGAGCTATCCAGAAAACACACATGGAAGTATCATCATTTACAAAATTTATAATTGCGAATATGTAAAACAATATCGCACCAATATAAGATAACGTTGAAATGACTTTATCTTTTTTCATTAGTTGTCACCTCCAATTTTTTTACTTTCATAAACTATGCGATACATTCAAATTTATCTCTCATATACCATGGGAGTAAAAACAATGCCATCTACGATTTGTTTTTCACCGCACGGGATAAACCCTAATTTCTTATAAATACTTTCAGCATAAAGTGAAGAGTTAACTGTTATGGTATTATGAGGACATATATTTAGGAAATATGAAAATAGATTTTTTCCAATCCCTTTGTTAACTTCCTCTTTTTTAATGAAAAATAGAAAGATATGTCCTCTTCTTTTTCTTGAAGCAATGACACCTAAAAGTCGTCCGTTTTCGTATGCTCCCACAAATTCGGCTTCTTGTATTGTCTGTCTGTTATGTAATAGATTATAAAAAGTTTCTACACCCTTTTCGGTATAATCAGGGGCGACAAAAAATAGGAAACTGTCCCAAATTAAGTCAAGGGCTTGTGGTATATCACTTTTTTTAATTTTTTCAATCAACATAATACCTTCTCCTTTTTAACTTTATTAAATATTAATAGGCTTATATACAGATGTCTACCTGTATTTTATAAATCGTGTGGGGATAAAGGAGGGAACATTCAAATCATGCAGTTTGCCAGTGCACTTGTGTCCTCATACAAATTCATCTATTCGCAAAATTGGATGTTATCTATTTCTTCCTTCGAAAATATATAAAGATTTTGATGATCAAATATGCAGAAAAAATAAACGTAAACACAAACCATTCCTTTTCCCCCACAAAAAACACCCTGATACATTGTAAAAACAGTAAATCCTACCAGCACAAGTAGAAACAATACTCTCAATATTTTATTAAATGTTTTAGGCTAATTTCCAGAATCCACAAACTAGGTTACGGCTTTCACGACAACATTAATTAAAAAATCCAGTATATGACTCATATGTAACACCGCAAATTTTTAAAAGTATGACTGTTAGATTTATTGGAATAGATCGAATAAGTTTAATAGTTATTTTTAGCTCGGCTATCTTTTACTTGACTCAAAATATCTTCGATTGCAACATCATATAGCTTTGCCAAAGCAATTAAATTAGACATATTCGGATCACTTGCACCGCTCTCCCATTTTGAAACAGCTTGACGGCTGACGCCTAATCTTTCTGCTACAAATTCCTGGGTCATCTTACATTTAACTCTATATTCTTTTAAAATTTCTCCTAGTGCTTTTTTTACGTTATTTTTTTCTTCTCTTATTTCCTTACTTCCGATGTACTTTTTTAATGCTCTGCATAGTAAGACGAACAGATAGATGAAGCCAGCAAAAATTGCAATCATGATCGATAGGATAATAACCTGCATAACATAGGTAGTGATGGTAATTTTCATATTAAACACCCTTTCTCTTTTATGGTGGCTATATTATATTGAAAAAAGGTGGGTTGCGCCACCAACTATACCGCTACTTTCAGTTGCGTAGCCTGATTTATGGATCAGAGTGTTGTCAATATCCTGATATATCTGACTGTTAAATAAATTGGAATAGAGTTAACACTCTATTTTGTGAAGTTCCATTTTGATTGAGGATATTACAGCATAAATTAGGGTAACTGCTATCAAAATCCAAAACAGAATAAGAAGCCAACGTAGATTCAAAAAGCAATACAGTGCCAAAAACACAAAAGAAATTCCAAGAAGCAGAAATGTATAACCAGATTGACGGTAATGAGGATGTTTCATTTCTTTATTTGCATCTATTTTTTCTCGTTTCTTTTTAGATGCTAAAATATAGGCATTATTTAGAAGAAATCCTTTTTCTTGAAATTGCAAAACACTTATGAGCAATATTACAATTGCTAAAATCAAGCAAAAAACTCCAGTTGCCACATTCATAACGATATCTTTTTTCTACTATAATATCCTTCGTTATATGTTCAATATAATCTGATTTAGCGAATAGTCCCGTCATCATTAAATTTCTTTTTGAGAGCATTTTCTACCGGAATAATCGTAAGCAACATAATCGTCGTCTGAATGAAAAGGATCACCAGATACAGGATGACCACTTTGTTAGTGCTACTTCTCATAAATAGTAGTTGTATAAGCACGGTTAGAATTATCAAACCCCACCCTATTTTCCACCATAATCGCCCGACATAATCGTTTGCAAATTTCCAAGTGTCTGTGTTCTTCATGGAACGTGTAGTTCGATAACCAAATAAAGGGTTAATATTAGGCGAACAATGCTTCCACATCCAATATCCTACAAGAATCATTATAATTGGAATTAGAAGATTGCATACAAATAGAAGCCACCAAATTCCCATAAATAGTCTCCTTTCACCAGTAGAGTTTTAGTAAAAATTTGATTTATCTAACAAAAAATCTTTTGAATATTTTACTACATCCCTATAATTAAATCAATAAAGGCTATATACCCGCTTAATAACGATATATAGCCTTTATTAATATCATAATTGTTTTGCTAAAGCTTTAAGTAAAGCAGCTGTTTCAGGATTTGAAAGTAACTTTGCTAGAGTTTCAATATCACTTGATTCTTTAGTTCTAATACTTTTTCTATTAAGCTTATTTTAGTCTAATTATCGATTGTTTATTATTTTAATAAATCCATCAAAGTATATTCACCTTTAGGAATATTAGATACACGTCTATATTCCTTTATTGCTTTTATTAAATCATCAGGTTTACTGAAAAATTCATAAACAAAATCATATGATTTTACATCTTTCATTTTTAAATTTATTTTACAAT
>SAMEA104404106__coassemble_1766_pt1 | contig 15467 bp, 13 predicted proteins | sample SAMEA104404106__metabat2_high_PE_075 | metagenome-assembled genome bin SAMEA104404106 (sample SAMEA104404106) | Balaenoptera acutorostrata
GTTTAGGATTTGCTCGTACTCGTCGTGCTGCTCGTCAGTTAGTTAACCACGGACATATCTTAGTTGATGGTAAAAAAGTTGATATCCCAAGTTACACAGTAAAACCTGGACAATCAATTGAAGTTAAAGAAAAATCTAAAAACTTAGCATTAATCAACGAAGCATTAGAAGCTAACTTAAACACTGTTGCATTCGTAGATGTAAACAAAGATGCTAAAAAGGGTACATTCTTACGTTTACCAGAACGTAGCGAATTAAACCAAGAAGTAAACGAACTATTAGTAGTAGAATTCTACAACAGATAGTAAACAAAAAAACCGGATATTCCGGTTTTTTTTATATTTAGAATACAGAAGTTTTAAAGCGAATCCCCTCAGTTGGATAACCAACGAAGGAGATTCGCTTTATTTACACACTTCCTACTTTTTGATTTAAGAAAGTAACATGTTCTGCAAATAGATCATATCCACGATACTTATGTCCATCATTCGCTTCATACTCATGTGACTGAATTCTTCCCTTAACCGCCACAAGATCTCCTGCTTTTGCTACTTCTGCTGTTGTTTGGGCAATACCTTTCCATAAAGTGACGGATAATACATCATATTCATAAATTCCCTCACTATTAGGAAATGCACGTTTTACTTCAACATCCATTACGGCAAATTTGTTTCCGGCATTGGATTCACGTAAAATAGGTATTTCTACAATGGTACCTACAAATGCTACTACATTCATGTTTATCATCCTTTCTCTTTATGAGGGATTGCCAGTTTATGACCGCATAAGCATTCCCCCATCCTGCTGAAGTAATTATGACAAAAAGATGCAAATTACGCAAAAGTGCATATTTGTATAATATATGCAAAAAAAGTGTTATTTTGAATAAAAATGTATTCAAATAGCACTTTTTTTAGGTTAAATAGCAAATTTAGTAGTTTATAAAGTATTTTCTGGTTCAATCATCACTTTGCAACTAGACGCATGTTTTAATGGTAAAACAGATAGTTTCAGATCATCTTTTGTAATCTTCTGTAATTCCACAATACCATCAAAGAAATCGGAATGTTCAAAATAGCTGCGTACGGTAGAAATTGCGATATCATCAAAGCTATTCAAGTATCGAATCGTTTGACCAATATAACGTTTCTTTAATCGTTCTAGCATCGCATCGTCCATGATACCCTGTTTTAGCTTTGTCATCGTCTCTTCGACAATCTGATAAAATTGTTCCTTTTTCTCAGTTTCGGCATAGAACATTAAAATACCATAGTCTTCACCATAATCGATATCACAACCGACAAAATCATTAAATATGCCTTGATCAAGCCATGATTGGAACTCTGGATTTAAATTTGTAAAATACGCATCTAAAAGAAGTCGTAATGACCATTCCATCTTAATTCGCTCAATAATATCACGAATTCCATTTAATTTGTAAGCAATGGCAACCTTCGGAATGGAAACATCCATCGTAAACGAATACTCTTCTCGATTAACTTCTTGAGGTTCTAAAATCGATTTACGAGTAACTTCAATTGGTTTTTTAAATTGTTTGTTTGCTTGATTTTCTTTAATAATGTTCATCACACGTTTCGGATCTTCACTTGTAACACCTACAAGAACCATGGAATTTGGATGATAATTAATATTGTAGCATGCATACAACTCTTCTAAGGTTGTGTTTAACACACTATCATCCGTACCACCAATATCAAAGCGAAGAGGATGTTCTTTAAAGATGGATGCGTAAAGCTCCATCAATAGACGAGAATCAGACATTTGTTTATACATGTGTAATTCTTGTACGATAATCCCCTTTTCCTTTTCTACACTATCTTTAGTAATCTCTAATGACTGTACAAAGTCTAACAATAAATTTAGTGGTTTTTCGATATCTTCTGTGGTTGAGAAATAATAGGCCGTTTCCGTATAGGATGTAAACGCATTGACGTTTGCACCTAGCTTAGAGAATTCTTCCATCACATCGCCATCTTTCATTTCAAACATCTTGTGTTCTAAGAAATGGGCGATTCCTGCAGGAAAATGATATTCTGTTCCATCTTCAGAAATTTGTGTAAGATCCAACGCAGATAATGGGGTGGCCATCATAAATAAGGATTTTTGATAATCTTCTTTCTGCCATAAAATCACATGAAGTCCATTGTCTAATGTTTCTTCATAACGAACTTCTTGGAATTGTTCATTTTGTATCTTATTCATCTTCATTCTCCTTTGTCAATACCAAACATAGCTTATATTCACATGCCTCCATCACACGTTTAATATCTTCCTTAGTCACGTGTTTGATGCGTTCAATCATATCCTTAATCTCATCTTTCTGATTCAACAAGATATTACGATAAGACAACGCCATCATCGCATTCATATGGTCATTGTTTGCTTGTAGTGAATTGATGATCATTTTCTTTGTTGTCTGTAAACGTTCATCATTAAAATCTAATGCACACATACGTTGAAATTGTGTTTGAATAAGAGTAATTGCTTCTTCAATATTTTCTTTTTCAACACCTGTCGTAACAGCCATTGCCCCATCATAGGCGATAAGATTTGAGTAAATGGAGTAACAAAGACTTCTTTTTTCACGTACCTCTTGAAACAATAAAGAAGTTGAATATTGTCCAAATAAACCATTTGCTACTTTTAAAGCATCGTAGTCTTTATCCATGACATTTTGATTCGTAAACCAGATCATCATGATATAACTTTGTGATATGTGTTTCGTTAATTGTATGCGTTTTAAGGCTTCTTTACTTTGAACAGTATAGAAACTTGGAACTGTAGTAAAACGTTCTTTAAACGGGAACCACGTACGAATTGCATCGACAATTTCTTCTTCACATACATCTCCACACACGATTATATCAATTAAATCCTCTTCCATAAGAGATTGATAGGCACTTTTTACATCCGCAAGGGTTAACTTTTCAACCTGCTCACAAGTACCAATCGCACTAATGGAAAGCGGTGTATCCTCAGCAACCCTTTGCAATCCTTCATAAATAATGTATTGTGCTGGATCATCTTCCATTCGATGAATTTTAGATAATAAAATTTCTTTATTTTCTAAAAAGACTTCTTCCGTTAAAAGCGGCGCAAACAAAACTTCATGTAGAAAAGAAAACATATCCTGTAACAACGAATTGGTTTCCTTAATGTAACGAGGATTGATCACCTTAGAGCGAACCTCAATCAATTGCGATTGACCAAAGCCCATCGTTTGGGTCGTTAAGGTTGCCCCATACAGTTCATCCTGTACAATACTCATCTTTTGCTTTGTATTGTAACGTTGACAGCGATCAACGAACATCAACGCTAAAAGAGAACGAACTGCAGCCGTTTTGTCACTTAGTACATTTCGAAATCGAATGCTAATACCAATATCTTTAAATTTTGTTGTATGTAAGCAATGTAGTTGCACACCATTTATCACATTCATAACAATACCTCCATCTGTTATAGTATTCCTACTTCTTCTTCATTTATTGATTTTTTATTATATCATATTAAACGAAAATAATCCGCAAGTTTTCTTACGGATTATTTTAACATATTATTCAGTCGGTTGTTCATATTTGACTAAAACTTCTCTAGGTTTTGATCCTCGACTAGGACCAATGATTTTTTGTTCCTCTAAAACATCGATTAAACGGGCAGCGCGCGCATAACCAATGCTAAATTTTCGCTGAATCAAGGATGTACTTGCTTTTCTGCTTTGAATCACGAAGCGTTTTACTTCTTCAAAGAGTGGATCAGCGCTATCGGAGCTAGATGCAAGACCTTGATCCACCGCTTCCAATCTAAGAAAGGCATCTTCGTATTTTGGCTTTCCTTGTGAAGATACAAAATCACAAATTTTTTGTACCTCTTCATCACTGACAAATACACCTTGTACACGCATCGGATTCGTCTCACCAACAGGTGTGTATAACATATCTCCATTACCTAGCAATTTCTCCGCACCCATTTGATCAAGAATGGTTCTTGAATCCACAGCACTAGAAACCGCAAACGCAATACGAGATGGAATGTTTGCCTTAATAATACCAGTGATCACATCCACACTTGGACGTTGTGTAGCTACAATTAAGTGAATACCAGCAGCTCTTGCTAATTGTGTAATACGTTGAATACTCGCTTCCACTTCCTTTGCGGCAACAAGCATTAAATCTGCCAACTCATCAATAATCACGACAATCCAAGGAAGTTTTTGTAATCCTTCTTCAGGATGCTTTTCGATATATGTATTGTACCCAGCAATGTTACGTACACCAGCCATAGAAAATAGCTCGTATCGTTTATCCATCATGTTAACAATCACCTTTAACGCACGATTCGCCTGTTCTCCATCCGTAATAACCGGACCTAATAAATGAGGAATCGCTTTATATGGTGTAAATTCCACTTTTTTAGGATCTACTAATAATAGCTTCACCTCATCAGGCTTTGCTCTCATCAAGATGGATGTGATAATAGAATTTACACAGACACTTTTCCCACTACCCGTTGCACCCGCAATCAATAGGTGAGGCATCTTATTTAATTCCCCATATACACAATTCCCCATTAAATCTTTTCCAAGGGCAAATAACATTTTTTTATCTTGATATTTGTCTGGTACATTTTTCATCAATTCCTTCATACCAACCATTGTTTTTTCTACGTTCGGTATTTCAATACCTACCGCACTCTTTCCAGGAATCGGTGCTTCAATACGAATATCTTTCGCAGCTAATGCCATTTTAATATCATATTGAAGATTACTAATTTTATTTACACGAACGCCTAAATCAGGCTTCACTTCAAACTTCGTTACAGAAGGTCCGATGTGGGTTGCGATTAAAGACGCACGAACACCAAACTCATCTAAAATTTCAATTAAACGCTGTCCATTTTCATTTGCAGCTCTCGCATTCACAATACTCTTCGTCTTTTTACCAAAATCCGTTAACATCGTTAATCTAGGCAATTTATAATGCTTCCAATTTTCAGTAAATTGTGAAGTGAAGGTATCCTCTTTCCCAATGATTTCATCAATCACTTTTTGTTCCTCAGAACGCTGCTCTGGTTGTTTAGAAACAAGTTCTTCCTTAGGCTCATAAATTGTCCTTGCATCGGTTGCAAGATCAAATTCATCATCAATGTCAATGAAGGATGCCTGTCCAGGTTTTACTCTTGATTCTACATCAATGCTTGTATAGATATCATCGGATTCTTGGATGATAATCTCTTCGGAATCAACCTTTTCCTTTTTCTTCATCCGTTCTCGTAATGCTTTAAAAGCCGGATTCAGATGACTGATACAAGTTTTTCCTGTTTCCTGTAAATAAACAAAGCCCTTGCCAGAAAGTAGTAAAATAATACCAAGCACAAACAAGACAATCACAACAATCTTAGCTCCGATATAATCAATTAAAAATGATAATACCGATAACAAGATCACACCGATGACTCCACCACCAGGATTATTTCCTTGAATAACCTGAATCAAATTTTCTTTTGTACAAAAGTTAGTTAATAAAGCCAATCCACTAATGGATTGATCCTTTGGCATACTTGCTGAAATAATCCATGCCATAAGTAAGGAAAATACCCCGATGACATACTTCAGGGGTATTTCTCGAATATCTTTTTTAATCATCCAAAAAATAGAGAATACGATGATTAATGCATATACTACTTTGGATAGAGAACCAACAATCACAAACATGCATCCCGCAAGTAAATGTCCAAGATGTCCAATATTTAGGATGCCTACTAAAGACAGCGTAATGACTACAAGCGCATAGAAATAAACAAGAATTTCATTCTTCTCATCTCTTTTTTTAATTTGAGATTTTTTCGTTTTCTTCTTAGCCGCCATATTACTCCCCCTTAAACTGCTGATTCTTAAAAGTTAATTTCCATAATAACAGGTAAGACCATAGGTCGTTTTCCTGTTTCCTTCATCAAATATTTACTAATTTTATCACGTGCTTCTGAACGAACTGCCAAATTGTCATAGCGTTTTTCAGATACCGCTTTTTCAATACAAGATTCCATAATATTACCAACTTCCTTGATAATATAATCGGCATCTTTTAAATAAATCAAACCACGAGTCTGTACATCTGGACCATTGGAAATTTGTTTTGTCTTATGATCGACACCAACACCAATAATCATGACACCATCCGTAGAAAGAACTTCACGGTCTTTCAATACAACACCAGTTACATCCCAAGTTTCTTTTCCATCGATCATGGTATCTTCTAAATCTAAATGCTCTGCAACACTCTTCAATGCTTTATTCTCAAATAATGCGATTTGACCATTTTCTAAGATTAAAATACGATCTGGTGAATATCCCATCTTTGTGGCTAGATTAGCGTTTACATATAAGTGGCGATATTCCCCTTTCACTGGGAAGTAATATTTTGGTTGGAATAAATACAACATCATTTTTAAGTCTTCGCTGCTTGGATGCATGGATAAGACTGTTTTTGAATCCAATGTGTAAATCTTTCCACCTTCTTTGTAAATTTCATTTTCCATATTGTTCGCATATAATTCTGTACCACTTACAATTGGACTTGCGACAATAATAGAATCTTCAGAATGGAAACTTACATATGGATCTTCATGGTTGGCGATATTTGTCATGGTACGGAATAGATTCTTTCCATTACCACTGATTAAAACAACAACATCAACCATATCATCACGGAAGTTCTTTTCTGTAATTTCCATATCTTTTGGTACCGTATAATAATTCATAACTTCCAAGTGTTTTAATAAGGCACGAATACCTTTGTCATGGAAGAAAATCTTACGATTAAATTTCTTCGCTAATTCAACAATTTCAATAATTCTAAACAAACTTTGTGCATACGTTGAAATTAAAATACGTTTTCCTTCGCTTTCTTCAAAGATTGGTTCAATCAATGATGTGATACGATGTTTTGGAGCCGTATGTCCCTTTTTATCAGCGCTTTGTGATTCACACATCAAACAAAGAACACCCTCCTTACCAATGGCACTTAATTCGTTAATATCGCATAGATATTCTTTTTGTAACATATCATAATCAACAATGAATTCACCTGTGTAAACGATATATCCTTGATCAGATTGAATCGCAATACCATAGTTATCTGGTAAGGCATGTGTCATTGGGAATGTACGTACACGCACACCACCGATGATTTGATCACTACAACGTTCTAAACGATGCACAGTGACACCCTTGATATTTTCTCTTGCTAAGATTTCATCAATGATGTTTGCTGTTAATTTCCCTGAATAAACAGGTACTTTAATCTGTTTTAACAAATATGGTAAGGCAGCCACAACATCATCATGCGCATGCGTAATAAAGATTCCTTTAATACGATCTTTGTTTTCAATTAAATATGTAAAATCAGGAATGATGAATTCAACTCCTAATTGTCCAGTATCTGGATATTTCAATCCTGCTTCAATAATAAATATAGACTCATTGACTTCAACGACAAGCATATTTTTCCCGTCTTCATCAAGTCCACCAAGTGCAAATACACGTACTTGTTCCATAAAGAGATCCTCCTTTTAAATGATTATATTATGATCTATATGAATGAAAACATTCTATTTATTTCCTTAAAACTTCTTTTATATTATATCACGATTCATATATTTTTTTAATATGAAATACACTTAATAAAAATCAAAAAAAGTGATTTCTCACTTTTTTTTACTATATTTGTTCTCCATCTAAAGAGAATGTTTTACATGCTGTAATCTTAACTTCTACGATATCTCCAGGAGCAGCATCTTTTGCGACAAAATTCACTAATTTATTTGTTTCTGTATAACCACTTAATACGTTTTCGTTTTTCTTACTTGCACCATCTACTAAAACTTTTACCGTTTTACCTAGGTAAGCATCATTCTTTTTATGAGCGAAAGAGTTCCAACATTCATTCAATTCAGCTAAACGACGTTGTTTCACTTCTAATGAAACATTGTCAGCCATAGATGCAGCTGGTGTTCCTTCACGAGGCGAATAAATAAAAGTAAAGGCGTTATCAAATTGACATTCACGAACAAGATCTAAGGTATGTTGGAATTGTTCCTCTGTTTCATTTGGGAACCCAACAATAATATCTGTTGAAATTGCACAATCTGGCATACGATCTTTAATTTTATGGAATAGCGTTAAATATTTTTCACTTGTATAACGTCTACCCATGATTTTTAATATTTGATCATCCCCACTTTGAACTGGTAAATGAATAAATGGCATGATATTGTCATAACGAGCAATAACATCAATCATTTCATCCGAGAAGTCCCAAGGGTGACTTGTTGTAAATCGAATACGTTCGATACCGATTTTAGCAGTTTCTTCTAATAAAGCAGCAAAACCACCTTCGATATGCAAATCTTTACCATATGCATTTACGTTCTGTCCTAATAATGTGATTTCCTTGAATCCTTCTTCTTTTAATTGACGAATTTCCGCAAGAATATCATCCATTCTTCTAGAACGTTCTTTTCCTCTTGTATAAGGAACGATACAGTATGTACAGAATTTATCACAACCATAAATAATATTTACCCATGCTTTGTGTTTTCCAAAGCGTCGAACAGGAAGGTTTTCAATAACGTCTCCCTCTTTTGATAATACTTCAACGCTACGTTTGTGGCAAACCATAACATCATATAATAATTCTGGTAAACGATGGATATTGTGTGTACCAAAAATCAAATTCACATGACGATGTTTTTCAAGAATTAAATTTAACACTTCTTCTTCCTGTGCCATACATCCACATAGTCCAAATACTAAATCTGGTTTTTCTTTTTTCAAACGTTTTAACTGACCAATTTCGCCGATTACCTTATCTTCTGCATTCTTACGAATCGCACAAGTATTTAATAAGATCAAATCTGCTTCTTCAGGAGTTTCTACAGGAGTGAATTGCAATTCATCTAAGATCCCAGCCAAAGTTTCTGAATCACGTTCATTCGCTTGACAACCATAAGTTCTTAAATAATATGTTTTCCCCTGTCCTAAATTTCTAACTTCTACAGGAATTTGAAATAAGCTACGTTCAATAACCGCTTCTTTACGAGTACGTTTCTGAGCTTCGTGAAGATCAGGTAAAGCCCATCCGGGTTGTTTTTTCATCTACATTTCCTACTTTCTATCTAACTTAACATCTATATTGTAACACTTTTTTAAGTGAAAATTAACTTAAAAAAACCAAGCATTTCTACTTGGTTTATTGAGAGATTGCCTCAACTGGACAAACAGATACACAACTTCCGCAATCAATGCATGTTCCTTCGTCACAGCCTGATTTCCCTTCATCATTCATGGATAAAGCTCCAACTGGGCAAACACCTACGCAAGCACCACAACCGATGCATACATCTTCATTTACATTTACTGGCATTCTTTATTCCTCCTTCTTTACAACCACCTACATTATAACAACTTATTGATAATCATGCAAGTATTTCAAGCAAAAAAAGAGCATTAAAAAACATCAAAATATCCCCATTTTATGCGTTTTTTCGTATTTTTTAAAGCTACCCTAAGCTAACTTTTTTAAGGTAGTTTAGACTAACAAAATTTTATATAAATTGGTAGTTATAGCTAACAATTTATAAGTGAAATTAAATAGAAAAAAAGCCATGTATTACATGACTTCTTGTTCTGCATTTTCAGGGCGTATCTGAACACGTTGAATAGAAACAGCACGATTTGTTTGATCGTCAATTTCTACAATGGCTCCACAAAAGATTCCTTCCCCTTCTGCAATCTTATATTTTGTTTTTTCATCGGTTGTAAAACGTGTGATAATTTCATCTACATCACGTCCTAAAACGCTTGTATAGGCTCCACACATTCCTAAATCCGTAATGGCAGCACATCCATATACAATTCTCTCATCCGCTGTCTGCACATGTGTATGGGTGCCAACAACAGCAGCTAATCGATCCGCAAAGCAATAGGTAAACGCAATCTTTTCGCTAGTTGCCTCTGCATGTAAATCAACTAAATAAATATCCGCTGTAACTTCATCTAAAATATCTTCCATACAATAGAAAGGTGAATCTACAACGTTATTCATCCAAATTTCACCACTTAGATTACTAACCGCAACACGTTTTCCTTTTACATTTACAACCACGGTATGCTGACCATACTCCGTTGGTTCCATATTTGCTGGACGAACCATTTTATCGGCTTCATTAATAAATTGGAAAATATCATTCTTTGAGAATGTATGATTTCCCATGGTTACTACATCGACTCCATAAGATAATAATTGATTATAAATTCTTCTTGTGATTCCTTTACCATGAGCAGCATTTTCTCCGTTTGCGACAACGAGATCAATACCATGTTGCTCCTTTAAAATAGGAAGCTGTCGACAAACAGTTTCTCTACCGACAGCTCCTACAATATCACCTATAAATAATACTTTCATATTACTATTTTGCTAATTCACAAGATCTTGTTTCACGGATAACCGTAACTTTGATCTGACCTGGATATGTCAATTCAGCTTCAATCTTATCCTTGATATCACGAGCAAGTTTATGACATGCAAGATCATCCACTTTATCAGGAATAACCATAACACGTACTTCACGACCTGCTTGGATAGCATATGAGCTTTCAACGCCATCAAATGATTTTGTGATTTTTTCAAGATCTTCTAATCGGTTGATGTAATTTTGAAGTGCTTCATAACGAGCTCCAGGACGAGCCGCACTAATTGTATCAGCCGCAATAACCAAATTACTAATTAAGTATTTTGTTTCAACTTCACCATGGTGAGATTGAATTGCATTTAATACAACATCGCGTTCTCCATGTTTCTTACAGAATTTATAACCTAATTCAATATGACTTCCTTCAACTTCGAAATCCATTGCTTTCCCAATATCATGTAACAAACCAGCACGTTTTGCTAACTGTTGATTTAAACCTAATTCAGCAGCCATCATACCTGCAAGGTGAGCAACTTCCATACTGTGTTGCAATGCATTTTGTCCATAAGAATAACGGTATTTTAAACGACCAATCATACGGATGATTTCACGGTCAATTTTACCAATACCCAATTTGAAAACAGTATCTTCTCCTGTTTTCATGATATTTGCATCCATTTCTTTACGAATTTTATTAACGACTTCTTCAATACGTCCTGGTTGGATACGACCATCTTTAATCAAATGTTCCAATGCCAATCGTGCAACTTCACGACGAATTGGATCAAAGCATGATACCGTAATTGTTTCAGGTGTATCGTCAATGATCAAATCAACACCTGTTGCTTGTTCAATTGCTTTGATATTACGACCTTCACGACCGATAATACGCCCCTTCATTTCTTCACTAGGTAAAGATACGACAGAAACTGTACGATCAACCGCTTCATCTTGTGATAAACGCTGAATGCTTAAAGCCAAGATATTTCTAGCTTTTTCATCTGCTGTAGCTTTTGCTTCTTCTTCTTTTTCTTTGATGTATCCAACAAGTTCGTTTTGCATTCTCTTTTCTGTGATTGCAAATAATTCTTCTTTTGCTTCACTTGTTGTCATAGCTGCAACACGTTCTAATTCCTCTACTTGTACATCAATTTTTGCTTGTAATTCTTTGTCTTTTTCATCTAGCATTGCCATTTTGTCAGCTAGTTGCGTACTCTTAAGATCAATCTGTTTTTCTTTGCTTGTTAAAGTTTCATCACGAAAATTCAAATTATCTTCACGGCGTAAAAGTTTATTTTCCATATCCGTAACTTCTTGTTTACGTTCTTTGATTTCTTTTTCAGCCGCCAATTTTAATTCATGAGCTTGTGTACGACCATCCAATACTGCTTGTTTAATTGTAGCATCCGCTTTCGTTTCAGCATCTTTCAACAATAGATTGGCCTTTTGCTGATCTTTATTCAATCCTGCTTTTGACATCGCATACATAATAGCGATACCAACCATTAGACCTGCCAATACTGATAAAGAGACGATTAGTAAGTTGTTCACGATACTTATCCTCCATTCATCAATTTCATGAGAAATTTATTCCCTAATATATATTGTACATAAATTTGGTATTTTTCTCAACTAAAAGTTACAGTGTTTCTTTAAAATTTGGAATGTTTTTAAAGAAATACAGTGAAAAAAAAGAAAACATTTTATAATCTTGTTTTCTTTCTTTCATTTTACTAAAAAATACTAATTTTGAGTACTAATTTGCTCTTTCTTCCGCAAGTTTATCGTTTAACTTTTGTTTTAATTCTTCCATCAATTCTGGATTGTTTTTAACTGTGTTTTTAGCTGCTTCTTTCCCCTGCCCTAGTTTTTCACCATTGTAAGAGAACCAAGCACCACTTTTCATGACAATATCACGATCTACACATAGATCGATAAGTTCGGCAATATATGAAATACCTTCTCCATACATGATTTCAATCGAAGCAGTTTTAAATGGAGGCGCAACTTTGTTTTTAACAATTTTAACATTGACTTTGTTTCCAATAATATCAGAACCATTTTTAATGGCTTCACTACGACGAATATCTAAACGAACACTAGAATAGAATTTCAATGCACGTCCACCTGGAGTTGTTTCTGGATTTCCATATACAATTCCTACTTTTTCACGTAATTGGTTGATAAAAATAGCTGTACATTCACTACGATTCATAACTCCGCTTAATTTACGCATCGCTTTTGACATTAAACGAGCTTGTAATCCAACTTGTGAGTCACCCATTTCACCATCTAATTCTGCCTGTGGAACTAAAGCCGCTACAGAATCGACAACGACCAAGTCGATGGCACCACTTTTAACAAGTAATTCTGTGATATCCAACGCCTGTTCACCACTATCTGGCTGAGATAAAATCAATTCATCAATATTAACTCCAAGTTTTTGAGCATAGATTGGATCAATGGCATTTTCTGCATCAATAAAAGCAGCACGCCCGCCTTTTTTTTGAACTTCAGCAATTGCATGAAGAGCAAGTGTTGTTTTACCACTAGATTCTGGACCATAGATTTCAATAATACGCCCTTTTGGATATCCTCCAATACCTAATGCTTCATCAATCTTAATAGATCCACTGCTAATCGCATCCACCTCGACAGAAGCGCGATCCCCTAATTTCATGATACTACCTTTACCATATTGTTTTTCAATTGTTTTAATCGCATCATTTAACAATGCGTCTTTTTTATCATCAACAGCTTCCGTTTTCTTTTCTTTCATATTCTTCAACCCCTTTACTATTTGTAACGATGTCATAGACTTCTTTTAATATAAATGCAACTGCATACTGTCGCAATTCATTTCTTGGTAAGTCTACCTGTAAATCATAACCCTTTATATCGCCTTGATAAGCGATTGCACAGTAAATACAGCCAGCTGGTTTTCCTTCCCAAGCATCTGGTCCTGCATTTCCTGTAAAAGACACACATAAATCACTCTTTAATAATACTTTTGCCTGTTTTGCCATCTCGATAGCACATTCGTGACTAATTACACCATAGGTACGGATCACATCGGAATCCACATGTACAACGGATTCTTTTATCTCTGTGGCATAGGATACTACACCACCTTTTAATACAGCACTTGCACCAGGCACATCTGCAATAGTCGAACAAAATAAACCAGCTGTGAAACTTTCACAGCTAGAAATCGTTATATGTTTTTCTTTTAATACAGCGACAAGTTCTGTCGCTAAAGATGTTAAATCCATTTTACATCGTCTCCATTACGACATCTTTTAATTTAACAAAATAAATAACACCACTATAAACAGAAGCAGCAGTTGCAGCCCAAATTAAGATTTGATCAACTGGAATTCCCATATACGCAAATGGTAAATTGTAAATCATAACAAAAATAATCGCAAACATCTGCAGCACGGTTTTAACTTTACCTGGCATACCTGCAGCAACCACTTTTCCCTTTGCACTCGCAGACATGCGTAGTCCATCCACAATCATATCTCTCCATATCATAATTACGACTGCAAGAACAGGAACACGTCCACTAACCGCAAAAAGAATTAACATCGTATTTACTAATAATTTGTCAGCAATTGGATCCACAAATTTTCCAAATGACGTAATCATGTTGTATTTTCTTGCGATGCTTCCATCCAAGTAATCGGTAAATGAGGCTACAGCAAATAAAACGACAACTACAATTTCCGTCCATCCAATGGATAGAATGGCTCCATTTGCAATCGTTAATTCACATGCTATACCCAAATCAACAAACAAATAAAAGATTGTGATAATTGGTACTAACAACACTCTAAAAAGTGATAACTTATTTGGCAGATTCATATACTTCACCTATTGTAAACGTTAAAATTGTTCTAGGACATCCACCTGGGAATACACTAGGATTGATGCTCTCGTCTGTTTTAACTACCTTTCCATTAATTTTAATATCTGTTTGAACCATACATCCGATGTTCAATGTAATTTTCATTCCTTTTTTCACTTCTAATTCTGTTTTCGCAGTTGCCCCTACATCAAACAAATCTGCTGTTGTAGGTTCTTTACCATCAACTGCCACACTATATCCTGATGAACTACCATTAAATGTCGTTTCAATCACTAATTTTTCATCGGATTTTAAATTGTTGATTGTATAATCGGTTACACCATCTTTAACAATTTCCATCTCTTTGATTTCAACTTCTTCTTTTGCATCCTCTTTTTCTTCATCATTTGGATAAATATCATCGCCTTTATTTGCTTCCGGTGCTACTGGAATTTCTGTTTTTGGAACATCTGGTTTGGATTGATCACTCTTCATATAAACTACAAAACCAAATAAAATGATCAATATGACAACACCAATAATCGCAATTAAAGAAACTAATGAAACATCTGGCTTTTTAACTTTTGGTTTTCTCTTGATTGCATCTGCAGAATGCACTTTAGATAATTTTTCACTCTTCGCCACATTCTTTTCAATCTGTTCGTGAGACGTTTGTTCAATTTTTTCAAATGTAGATGTGTACTCTAAAATATTGCCACGTAATTCATCTTTGATTTCATCAAAATCAACGCCTACAACATCACAATATGATTTCACAAAAAAGCGCAAGTAAGATAAATCATCATGAAAAAATGTTAAATCGCCCTCTTCTAATGCTTTAATATGTTTTACTGTTAATCTTGTTTTCTCGCTAACATCTTCAATTGATAATCCAAGTTCAATTCTTTTTTCTTTTAACAAATTACCGATTTTTTGCATTGTTGATACCTCTTTTATTTCATACGAGAACAGTTTCGGTATTCTCAGTTTTCCCATTTTAATATTCTTTATTATTATAACAAGCAAAATCTAAAATGTAAAACTTTTATAAATAATTTTCATAATCTTCATAAGTTTGTAAGTAATCCCATAAATTTCCTATATTATGCCCATAATGTAGTATAAAAAA
>SAMEA104404106__coassemble_1803_pt1 | contig 15181 bp, 16 predicted proteins | sample SAMEA104404106__metabat2_high_PE_075 | metagenome-assembled genome bin SAMEA104404106 (sample SAMEA104404106) | Balaenoptera acutorostrata
TACTTTTTTATTTTTTTACATAGGAGCTGTTTTTAACTGTTACAGCCCCTTTTTTCATTATTAAGTGTTTTCAATCAATTAAAAAATAGCAAAATTTCATACTCTTAATAAAGAAGGATGTCAAAATATTAGAAATTTTGATGTTTCTAATAGAAAAGGTTGAAATACGAACATCTTTTGTTTATAATTGAATCACATATGTTGAAGAGAAGGAGTACATCATTACCAAGAAAAAATAGAGAGCTTTTGGTTGGTGAAAAAAAGTTGAGGGATGATGGAAGGTAGTCTTGGAGTAAATGCCTTGAACGTTTCGTAGGGGCATTCGGTTTCGCACACCGTTATCTTGTGTTTTGAGGCATACTGTTGTATGTGAAGTAAGGTGGTACCACGTTTGATCACGTCCTTAGGTTAAGGACGTTTTTTTTATGAGGTGAACCTATGAATCTTAGCATGCCAGAAATTGAAACAGAACGATTATACTTACGAGGCTTAGAGGAAGAAGATCTGTGTGATTTATTTGAATATTGTACGATGGAAGAAACGATGCAATATTTAAGTGGTCCAAGGATTGATGATATTGATGAGATGTTTGATTTATTAAAAACCTTTTATCTTTCTTATCAGGATAGAATGGAACCACAGGTTTGGTGTTTGGAAGAAAAGCACACAGGAGCTGTGATTGGACATATGTATTTTCATGAAATGAATATAGACCAAGCTGAAATCGCGTATTTGTTGCATCCTTCCTATTGGAAACAAGGATATATGATGGAAGCATTACCAAGTTTACTATCTATTGGGTTTTTACAATTTGGATTACAACGCATTGTTGCGTGCATTGCGGTTGAAAACAGCAAGAGTAGAAATCTAGTAAAACGTCTTGGTTTTACGCAGAAAACAATCATAAAACAAGCGGAACAGTTAGCTGATCAACAGTATCATGATATGGTTTTATATGAAATATTAGAAAAGGATTGGAGGATGTTATATGAAAAAGACATTAGATCAAAAATATGATCATTTAAAAGTTGAACAAGAACATTACAAAACATGGGTTGAAAATGGCTATTTTACTGCAGGAGATAAATCAAAAGATCCATTCTGCATCGTGATTCCACCACCAAACGTAACTGGTAAATTACACTTAGGACATGCATGGGATACAACTTTACAGGATATCGTTGCACGTTATAAACGTTTACAAGGTTATGATATGTTATGGCTTCCAGGTATGGACCATGCTGGTATCGCAACACAGGCAAAAGTAGATCAACGTTTAAAAAACGAAGGAATTTCTCGTTATGATATCGGACGTGAAAAATTCTTGGATCGCGCTTGGGAATGGAAAGAAGAATATGCTTCTACTATCCGTAAACAATGGGCGAAAATGGGTCTTGCTTTAGACTATACAAGAGAACGTTTCACATTGGATGATGGATTAAGCCATGCGGTACGTAGAGTATTCGTAGATCTATACAATGAAGGTTTAATTTATCAAGGGGAAAGAATTATCAACTGGGATCCAGAAGCAATGACAGCTCTTTCTAACATTGAAGTTATTCATAAAGAAATCGAAGGGGCTATGTATTACTTCAAATATACAATTGTTGAAAATGGACAAGAGTTAGTAATCGCTACAACGCGTCCAGAAACAATGTTTGCAGACCAGGCAATCTTTGTTCACCCAGATGATGAACGTTATAAAGAAATCGTTGGTATGCATGCGATCAACCCTGCAAATGGTGATCAATTACCAATCATGGCCGATGATTATATCGATATGAGCTTTGGTACTGCCGTTATGAAATGTACACCTGCTCATGACCCTAATGACTTTGCATTAGCAAAAAAATATCACTTACCAATGCCAATTTGTATGCATCCAAATGGTACAATGAATGAAATGGCTGGTAAATATAATGGTATGGATCGTTTCGAATGTCGTAAAGCATTAGTTGCCGATTTTGAAGCAGCTGGTGTTGTTGACCATATCGAAAAACATATGCACCAAGTAGGACACTCTGAACGTACAGGTGTTATTGTTGAACCATACTTATCAAAACAATGGTTTGTTAAAATGGAACCATTAGCAGCGGAAGTATTAAAAAATCAAGAAATTGAAGATCAACGTATTAATTTCTATCCAAAACGTTTTGAAAAAACATTCAACCAATGGTTAGAAAATATTGAAGACTGGTGTATTTCTCGTCAGTTGTGGTGGGGACACCGTATTCCTGCTTGGTATCATAAAGAAACTGGTGAAATCTATGTTGGTTTAGAAGATCCAAAAGATATCGAAAATTGGAAACAAGATGAAGACGTATTGGATACTTGGTTCTCAAGTGCATTATGGCCTTTCTCAACATTAGGTTGGCCAGAAAAAACTGCAGATTTAGAACGTTATTTCCCTAATGACTTATTAGTTACAGGATATGACATTATCTTCTTCTGGGTTGCTCGTATGGCATTCCAAACTCGTTACTGCATGAAGAATCGTCCATTTAAAGACGTATTAATTCATGGTTTAGTACGTGATCCTCAAGGACGCAAAATGTCTAAATCTCTAGGTAATGGTATTGACCCTATGGATGTTATTGAAAAATATGGTGTAGACTCTTTACGTTTCTTCTTAACAACAAATTCAACACCAGGACAGGATTTACGTTTCTCTGAAGAAAAAGTAGAATCAAGCTGGAACTTCATCAATAAAATTTGGAATGCTTCTCGTTTCGCATTGATGCAATTAGGAGAAGAAGAATTCAATTTAGCGGATGTTGATTTAACAAATATTTCTATCATCGATAAATGGATTTTAAAACGTTTCAATGAAGTATTAGCAACTGTAACAGAAAATATGGAAAAATACGAATTTGCTTTAGTAGGAAATGAATTGTACAACTTTGTATGGGATGATTTCTGTTCATGGTATATCGAATTAAGTAAGGCTGGATTACAGAGCGATGATGAAACAGTTGTCAAAGCTAGCCGTTCTACATTAGTAACAGTATTACGTGGTATTGTTCGTATGTTACATCCATTCATGCCATTTGTAACTGAAGAAATTTATTTAACATTGCCTCATGATTTTGATAGCATCAACCAAGAAGCTTGGCCAACAGCTGTAGAACTTACTATGAGTGATGAAGAAATGACTTCTGTAAAACAATTGATCACAATGGTTGAAGCCGTTCGTGCATTGAAAGTTGACTATAACTTAAAACCAAGCATGGACATTGATGTTATCATCAAAGATGAAAATGATAATGTTGTACCATGTAATCCAAGTATTAATGCAATTCTTCAAAAAATGACACATGCTACATGGATCAGTGAAGCAAGTGATGAAGAAATGGCAGTACGTCCAATTTTAAATGGTACATTAAATGTCTTATTAGCAGCAATTATTAATGTAGAAGAAGAAATTGCAAAATTGAACAAAGAGTTAGATCGTTTAGCAAAAGAAATCAAACGTGGTGAAGGAATGTTAAGCAATCTAAACTTCGTTAACAAAGCTCCTGAAGCAAAAGTAAATGCTGAAAAAGAAAAATTAGAAGGCTATAAAAACCAATATAGTATTGTTGAAAAACAATTACAGGAAATGGAAAAAAGAAAATAGTTAATATTGTAAAAAAAGATTGGAAATTTCTCCAATCTTTTTTTATTTTATGTTAGAAGCGATGACAAGTGCTTCTGGTAATAAATCACCTTGTATAAATTGTGCATCAATGATTTGAAAGCCTGCATTTTGCAACATTTGTTGATAGGATGCAAAGGTCCATTTTGAGTAGGTATGAAAGCCAACTTTTTCTAATAGCCACAAACGTTTGTGATTGATTGTTCCATCATATACAAAGGTTGGGGCAATGATGAGGCCATTTGGTTTTAGAATGCGTTTGATCTCTTTTAATGCTTGTTTTGGATCAGGCATGATATGAAGAGCATTAGCGATTAAACAGGCATCGAATTTGTTGGTTTTGTATTGTAATGCGGTTGTATCGGCAACCTCAAATACGATTGCAGTGTGATTTCGCTTCTTTGCTTCCTGAATCATATGATCCGAATAATCGGTTGCAACCCATTTCTTTACATAAGGGCTTAAAGGAAAGCTGAATTGACCTGTTCCACACGCAAGTTCTAAAACCTTCATGGATGATGTTAAATGGGGTTTGATCAAGATGGAAACTTCGTTGTACAATGCTTGATTTGATTTTTCTTGTAGTGGTGTATACAATTTGGCAACGCGTTGCCAAAATAAATGATGATCTTTCATAGTGTGTACCTCTTTATAGAAAAAGTATAACATGGATTTTAAAGAAAGCACAAAAAAAGCAAGATGTCTTGCTTTTATTTGATCATATCTTTTACACCATCACTCATTGCTAGATAGTAGCCACCTTTTTTTGTAACATCTTCTGTTTCAGGTTTGACTTCATCATCATAAACCCAGATGGCTTCCACTTGCATATCTAGATTTTCTTGTAGGGCATGTAAGAGTGCCGTTCCATCTTGATAAGACATGGTAAAGAGTGTAGTTGATAATAAGTCCGCTAATCCACTATCTGCTGTAATGACGGTAACACTGCGACAATGATTAGCTGGCATTAAGGTTTCAGGATCAATAACATGGTGCATACGTTGTCCATCCACCATGTAATAACGTTGATAATCACCACTGGTAACAAAGCTTGATGAGTCATTAATTTGGATGGAGATTAAAGAATCCGTAGTCATTGCTTGATCGTTTGGAATTTGTAAACCAACGTTCCATGGTTCATCATTAGGCTTAGGACCAATCAAACGAACATTTCCTCCACCATTGATTAACCCATGTTTTAAGCCGGCTTTTTCAAGTTTCTGTGCCACTTGTTCAACGGCATATCCCTTCGCGACACCACCAACATCCAATTGCGTATCCTTATTTGTGATTTGTACGGTTTGCTTATTTTCGTTTAACTCAACAAATTGCCAACCTGTATTCTTATTTGCATTTTCTAATTCTTCTTTACTTGGAACATAGGCCTGATCAGGATGTTTTGTTGAATATTCTCTTGCATCATGCCATACGTTTAAAACGGAACCTAAGGTAACGGAAAATTGATGATTGGATATTTCATCCATGGATCGAGCTAACAACAAGAGTTCCATTACTGGTTCTTCTACTTTAACTGGTTCTTTTCCAGCCTGATCATTAATTGTCTTGATATTTGCTACCTTATCATAGGAATGGTATTTATCAAACAATTGATCGTAATATTTAAAAGAATCAATCACAATTTTTTCATATTGTTTATACTGTTCTTCACTCTCTGCGTAGGCAGTAAACATAATGACGGTATCAAAGCCTAAACTAGTAGAAGTAAACGAGTATTTTTCTAACTTTTCTTTTTTCGATGTACATGCAGTTGTACCAATCAGAAGAAAAAAACTGAATAGAAGTAAAGCTATTTTTTTCATTTCATCACCGTGAGTTATTATAACATGTAGAAATGCAGATGGCTATTAAAGAGAAAAATAAAAATCACAGATTTTCTGTGATTTATTTAATAGAATTCAATGATGGTGGATGGATCGAGAACTTTTATTTCATCAATCATCTGTTGTTTTTTCTCCTCAAAAACTTCTACTTGATTTTTAAAACAGCTGCAATGGTTTTGAAACAACATCAGCAATTGTTTTACGGTAATCGTTTTATTTTTACAATTGCTATTTTTCCAATTGATGGTAATGTTAAACATGCCATTATCATTTAAATATACAAAGCCTAATTCAGTAATTGCTAAAGGTACGCAAAAACCTAAAACTTTAGTATGTTTGAAAACATCATTTATATGCATTGGTATCCCTTCTTTTCTGTAACTATTTTATCGAGGAATGAAAGGGAATGCAATGTTTATTTTTAAAAGAGTAAATACATGTTAAAAATCGGATAATTTGTATTATCAGTATCTTGCTTTTTCCATATTTTATGATAATTTTGTTTATTTATGAAAAAATAGAAGAATGCGGTTACATTTTTTTAGGAAACGGAGCAAAACTTTTAATTTTTGCTTTATGTAAAAAGTATAAAATGATATAATAACACAGGTATATATTGGTGAATTTATTGTTATTTTGCATGATGATGGATTCAAGGAAAGGTTAGGTGACAATGATGTCGTTGTTTAGAGGTGCAATGCGTCAGCACATACAAGGTCACAAAGAGTTGACAGAGCATGTCGACATTTTGGATGTTAAGGCTAAAGAATGTGTGTACATTCCAATGGTACAAGGTCCAAGTACAAAACTAGATATTCTTGTGAATGAAGGAGATCAAGTTTTTGTTGGTACAAAATTAGCTGTATGTAATGAACGCAATGTTGTTCCTATTTTCTCTAGTGTTTCAGGGGTTGTTAAGGGGTTTGAAAAGCGTATGCATGCTTGCTTAAAGCCAATGAACCACATGATTATTGAAAATGATGGAGAGTACAAAAAAGTGCAGGCATTTGAACCAGTGGATTACAAAACTACGGATCGTGAAACATTGATTGATTTCATGATGAATGCTGGAATCATTGGTTTAGGAGGAGCAGGCTTCCCTGCGTATATTAAATACAAGTTTGCCAAAGATGTAGAAAAATTAGTGATTAATGCAGTTGAATGTGAACCATTTATTACTGCGGATTATAAAATGATCCAAGCACATAAAGAAGAATTTGTAACGGGTGTTTGTGCAATGAAGAAAATGGCAATGGCTAAAGAAGCGGTTATTGCGATTAAGAAAACACACCCAGATTTAATTGCTTTTTGTCAAGATGCTGTAAAAGATTTACAGGATGTTAACGTTGTTGCGGTTCCAGATGTGTATCCAATGGGATGGGAACGTGTTCTTGTACGTGAGTTAGTACATAAAGAATATGAAAAACTTCCTGGTGAAGTTGGTTGTGTTGTAAACAATGCGACAACTGCCATTGCATTCGGTAATGCATTGCTTCATGGAGAACCAATTGTTTCTAAAACATTAACGGTAAGTGGAAATGCTGTTAAAAATCCACAGAACGTAACAGTGCCAGTTGGTGTTCCAGTAAGTGAAGTAATTGAAGCTTGTGGAGGGTATACAAGCGATCAAGTCAAATTAATTGCTGGTGGTCCAATGATGGGGAAAACCATCGTCAATGATAAATTTGTGATTGATCGTAATATGAATGCCATCACAATTTTGGATAATAAACCATATGATAGTGTTGCTTGTTTACGTTGTGGTAAATGTAGTGATCATTGTCCTGCAGGATTACAACCAGTCAAGATTGCGCAAGCAGTGAAAACAAAAGATAAAACTGCGATGGCAAAACTTGGTGCATTGGATTGTATCGAATGTGGACTTTGTACTTACATTTGTCCATCACGCTTAAACGTTACAGAAAATGTTCGTATGGCGAAACGTCAATTAATGATGAGTAAGAAGTAAGGAGGGTATAAAATGAAATTTGCGTTTAATGCATCACCTAACTTACGTCAAAGTCAAAGTACGAAACAAATCATGTTAGAAGTGATGATTGGATTATTAGTTGTTTTTGGTTTTTCACTAGTCTATTACTATAGTGCTTATGGTATGGGACATGTGTTACAAGCATTGAAGTTACTAGTTGTATCCTTAGTTGTTACATTTGTAACGGAAGTTGCATTCTCATATTTTACAAAAAAGAAAAATAAATTTGATTGGGCCTATGTAAAAACATTCTTAGGCGGATCATTTGGATGGATTACTGCCATCATCTTAACATTGATGTGCAAAATCGATATTCCACCATATGCCTTAGCAGTTGCGACATTCTTCGCAATCTTCTTTGGAAAATTAGTATTTGGTGGTTTTGGTCAAAACATCTTTAACCCAGCTGCTGTTGGACGTGCTGTGATCTTTGCGGCATTCATGGGAGCTGCTACGGATGTTGTCACAGGTGCTACACCAACCGGTGTAATTGCCAATGAATACAACTGGTTAGTTGTAAATCCTGAAATGATTACAGAAATGATGGATAAAATTGGTGGTTTGCAGACATTATTTACAGGATGGTACCCTGGTGCCATTGGTGAAACATCTGCTTTATTAATTTTATTAGTTGGAGCTGTATTAGCTTATCGTAAAGTTATTGATTATCGTGTACCAGTTGTGTATTTAGGAAGCATCTTTGTGTTAACAGCTGCGATTGCATTGATTCGTGGTGTTGGTGCTTATCAAGGAATTCCAGGATTTATCTGGTATCCATTGGTACATGTATTAACTGGTGGTGTGGTTTTTGGTGCAGTGTTTATGTTAACGGATCCTGTCACTAGTCCTACTAGTGCACAAGGACGTTGTATCTTTGCTTTAGGTGCTGCAATCTTTACTGTATTAATTCGTATTAAAGCGAATTTACCAGAAGGATGTTTATATTCAATCTTATTGATGAACATGTTAACTCCAATGATTGAAAAAGCATTGGAAGGAAAACAATTAGAAACACGTAAAAAAGCATATATCATCAGTGCTGTTGTTGCTTTATTAGGACTTGGTAGTGTATTACTAGCAGGAAATGTGATTGAAGCAAAAGAACCTGCTCCTAAAGTATATCTTCATGCGGAAGATCAAGATGTATTAAAATTTGATGCTAAAATCACTTCAAAAGATAAACTTGAAGATGGTAGTGTAAAATATGTTGTAGATGCTCAAGGCTATAAATCAACAGAAGATGCATCAAAATATAATACATTTACAATTGTAGTAGCAAATGATGAAACCATCGTATCTGTGGAAGCAACTCACATCGTTGATACAGAATACGTTGGAGATAAAGTAAAAGATGAAACATTCTTAGCTCAATTTGCTGGTCAAAGTTTAAAAGAAAATATAGAAGTCGAAGTTACAGATGCGGTAACTGGAGCAACATTTAGTAGTAAATCTGTTGTTCGCGCTATTCAAGCCGTACGTAACGATTTCGGATACTAGGAGGCAGTCATATGAAAAAGATTATCCATTTAACAATCTTTCTAGCATTGATTGCTGCATTAGCTGGAGCTGCTTTAGGTTTTGCTAATGCTATGACAGCACCTGTTATTGCAGAAAATGAATTAAAAGCGGAAAGAGAAACATTAAAAGTTATTTATGATTTACCAGATTCTGCATTTGAAGTTGCAGAAAAGAATGCATCCGATACAATCTTAAAAATCTTTAAAGTAAAAGATAAAGGATATGTATTTAAGATGAAAGTTAGCGGATATAGTGAAGGTACAACATTCCTTGTTGCCTTAGATGGAGAAGGAAAAGTTGTTGACTATGTCGCAATCTCAAATGGAGATACTCAAGGTTTAGGTAGCAAGGTTACAGAAGAACCATTCCGTGATTCTTTAAAAGGAAAAGATGGATTAACGGATGAACTTGATAACGATGTTATCACAGGTGCTACAAAATCAAGTAAACCAGTTATTAATGGAATTAAAGAGGCAGCTCAATATCAAGCTGACCACTTACAATAGGAGGTGGATGAAGAATGAATCGTAAAGAAAATTTTACAGCAGGTTTCATCCGTGAAAACCCTGTATTCTCATTGTATTTAGGTTTATGTTCAACATTAGCAATTACAACTTCATTAAATAATGCAGTTGGTATGGGTGTTGCGGTTATTGCCGTATTGATTATGTCAAACGTCATTATTTCTTTAATCCGTAACATTACACCATCTGAAATTCGTATTCCAGTTTACATCGTTGTTATCGCAACACTTGTAAAAGTTATTCAGATGTTAATTAAAGCATATGCACCAAGTCTTGATACTGCATTGGGTGTATTCATCCCATTGATCGTAGTAAACTGTATCATTTTAGGACGTGCGGAAGCATTTGCTAGTAAAAACGGAGTATTCGATAGTGCACTTGATGGTTTAGGTATGGGGCTAGGTTATACTGCTTCTATTATCGTTATGTCTGCGATTCGTCAGGTTTTAGCAACTGGTATGTTATCATTTGACAATCCATTCAATGCTGCACAAAATATTTTCACAATTACAATTATTCCAGAAGATTTTGCGATTTCCATTTTCTCACAACCTTTTGGAGCTTTCTGTACATTTGCATGTTTAGCTGCAGGTTTATCTGCATATAAAACACATAAAGCAAATAAAGAAAAATTAAAACAAAAGGAGGCGAAATAATTTATGGATTTCAGTAATTTATTCGTCATGTTTGTAACCTTCGTATTGATTAACAACGTTGTGTTAAATCAATTCTTAGGTATGTGTCCATTCATGGGGGTTTCTAAGAAAAGTAGTTCTGCTCTTGGAATGGGAGCTGCTGTAACATTCGTTATCGTGGCTGCATCGTTGGTTACATATGGATTGTATTATCAGGTTTTAGTTCCATTAAAATTGGAATACATGGATTTAATCACATTTATCTTAGTCATTGCGGCTTTGGTTCAATTAGTTGAAATGATCATTAAGAAAACAAGCCCTACGTTGTATAAAGCATTGGGTGTATATTTACCATTGATCACAACAAACTGCGTAGTATTAAACGTAACTTTAAATAACATTATCAACGGTTACAACTTCGCAGAAATGTTGACATATTCTATCGCAATCCCATTAGGATTTACCTTAGTATTGTATATCTTCTCAACGATTCGTGAACGCTTGGATTCTAGTGAAACACTTCCTTCATGGAAGGGAAATCCAATTGCTTTAATTGTTGCGGCAATTATGGCATTAGCATTTAGCGGATTGTTAGGATTGGTATAAGTATGTTAAAAGCAGTACTATATTTAGCCTTATTAGGTGGTGTTTATGCAGTAGTCTTTTACTTGAATCATAAAACACCAGTACCAAAAGGCTGTGAAAATCTTAAAGCACAGTGTAAAGGTTGTCATGATACATCTTGTTGTAACAACCCTGCACATGATGAATAGGAAAGGGGATGCACGATATGGTAGAAGCAATTTTAATGATGCTAGTATTAGGTGCTATTCTTGGATTAGGACTTGGTGTAGCAGATCGTTTCTTAAGTGTAAAAGTAGATGAACGTATCGAAAAAGTAACATCAATGTTACCAAATTATAACTGTGGTAGTTGTGGTTATGCAGGTTGTAGTGGGTTAGCAGAAGCTTTGGTTAATGGAGAGATAACAGTTGTAGGAACTTGTCGTCCATGTAAACCAGATCAAAAGGCAGCAATCGCTGAGTATTTAAATACAACTCCAGGACCTGATGGTAACTGCTTAAAAGTAAAAGCTTAAACATAAAAAGATAATCCGTACGGGTTATCTTTTTTCATCATAAGTAAAAGGAGATGAGCGATTTGGTAAAGCGTTGTACATGGGTTGATGAAACGAATGCGATGTATTGTCAATATCATGATGAGGAATGGGGTATCCCTGTTTATAATGACGAAAAACTTTTTGAGATGCTAATATTAGAAATCTTTCAATCTGGTCTATCTTGGATGACAATCTTAAAGAAGCGAGAAGCATTTAGAACAGCATTTGATGATTTCGATATTGAGAAAATATCGATGTACGATGATCAAAAAGTAAAGGACTTATTATCGAATTCTGGAATTATTCGTAATCATAAAAAAATAGAAGCTACCATCCAAAATGCAAAGGTAGTTTCTATGATTCAACAAGAGTTTAATAGTTTTGCAAGCTATATTTGGCATTTTACTAACAATGAAGTAATTGTCTTGAGTGATGATGTACCAATCAAGGAGACGGATTTATCAAAAGTTGTTGCTAAGGATTTGAAAAGAAGAGGAATGAAGGGAATTGGTAGTATGGTTGCCTTTTCCTATCTTGAAGCGATTGGTGTTTACAACCATCATAGCTGTACTTGTTTTAAATATAAAAAAATTGTTCGTTAGAACAATTTTTATTTTAATTCTTGATGTTTGATCATTGGATAAATTAAACCAGCGATAACGATACCAGCAGCAGCTTGAATGATATTACTTGGGATACCAGTAAGTGATAATTGCCAGCTTTGGTTTACATAAGCATCTGTAACAAAGTATCCAGCAATCATAATTAAACCACAGATAACATACACTGCATAACGTTTTACATCTGATGTACGGCTATTTACTAATAAAGAAACTAAAATACCTTCAGCACCTTTAATTAATAAGGTTGGGATAAAGTAAATACCATAACCTCCCACAACATCTGCTAGTCCGCTACCAACTCCACCAATGATAAATGCGTATAATGGATTGACTAGAGAACCAAACAATAGGATAAATCCATCTCCTAAATTAAAATATCCTTGAATTCCATTTGGTACTTTAATTAAGTACGTTGCCAAGAATACACATGCGATTCCTAATGCGGATAACACGATTTCTTTGATTTTTTTATTTTTCATCATAATCCTCCCTTTTTGTTTACGTTGCTTATTGTATCAATAAAATGACTATATAAAAATAGACAAAATATAATAATATATAGGGTACAGTTATGATATAATTGAGCTGGTGATAGCTCTATGAATAAAAATAATATAGAAAATAGTGGACAGAATACAAAACTATATAGACAGGTATATCAGCGATTAAAAGAGGATATTTTAAATGGTTATCTTCAAAAAGGGGATCAGCTTCCAAGTATTCGCAAAAGTGAAAAGCTCTTTAAGGTATCCAAAACAAGTGTGGAACATGCATATCAACAGTTATTGATGGAAGGGTATATTCGCTCCAAACCACAGGCAGGTTATTTTGTTGATGTGGATCAAGAACATGTAAAATTAAGAAAAGAAGTCATGCAGGACCGTACATATATTCCTCCAACCCCTATTTTATATGACTTTCGTAGTCAGAGCATGGATAAATCAAACTTTGATATGGCATTATGGAAGAAGTATTTAAAGGAAATTTTAGATTTACATCCAGAAATGACAACGTATGGAGATGCACAAGGGGAATATAATCTACGTTATGCTCTGCAGAAGTATGCCTATTCAATTCGAGGCGTGTTGTGTAACCCGGAAGATATGATTATTGGTTCTAGTTTTCAATCATTACTGTATATTTTATGTAGTTTTTTACCAAAGCATTTTGTCATTGGCATGGAAAAAGGTAGTTTTGAACAGGCTGAAATTGTATTTAAAAGCTTTGGTTTTCCCATTGTTTATTTAAATTTATATCCGGATGGTATTCATGTGGATGAATTGATCAAGGATCATGTTGCGGTTTTATATTTGAACAGTGGGTCACATGGACTTTATCATCAGCCAATTACCAAAAAGAAAAAAGCGGAACTCTTACACTGGACAGATGTTTACCAAACCTATATCATTGAAGATGATCATAATGGTGAGCTTCGTTATCAAACGAAAGTGATGCAAGCATTACAAGGAAGCGATATTCAACAACATATATTCTATATTGGTTCGTTTTCTCGATTGTTGTTACCATCCATTCGTATTTCTTATTTAGTGTTAACGAAGGATATGGTGGATACATATCAAAAGCATCGTATGGCCTTTGCGCCAACTTGCAGTAAATTAGAACAACTTGCTTTAGCTCGATATATATCCGATGGACATTTAGAACGACATTTAAAAAAGCTGACCAAGCAATATGAGAAAAAAAGCAAGCGTATGAAACAATTATTAGAACGCTATTTTCCAATGGCTACCATTGTATTAGAAGAGGCAAGTTTACAGTATGTGGTCAGCATCCAACAAGTGAAGGAAGAACGTTTAAAAAATATTGAAAAAGCAGGTATAGCGATAAATTGGAATGATGATTTACAACTACAGTTATCTTTTGCGGCAATATCCATGCAGGATATGGAAGAAGGAATTAAACGTTTAAGTGAGTGGATCATCAATTAGAAAGAAGGAAAACAAAATGAGTATTAGAAAAGAAATTTATTTTGCTGGTGGTTGTTTTTGGGGGATGGAAAAACTGTTCCAACAATTACCAGGTGTGTTAGAAACTACCTGTGGGTATGCAAATGGGGATGAAAGCATCCATCCAGACTATCCACGTGTATGCCAAGGGGATACAGGATATAAAGAAACGGTACATGTTATATATGATGATGCGCAGATTACTTTAGATCAATTACTAACAGCCTATTTTTATGTGGTTGATCCAACCGTAGAGAATAGACAAGGAAATGATATCGGTACACAGTATCAAACTGGAATTTATTATGTAGATGATGAGGATGAGAATAAAATTACTTCATATATTCAAAACATCAAAGATAACTTTTCAGCGTTTTGTGTTGAAGTATTGCCACTTTCTAGCTTTGTAGCAGCGGAAGAATATCATCAAGATTATCTAATAAAAAATCCGACTGGCTATTGCCATATCCCAAATATAAAGTATCAACAAGTGGTCGAAGTGATTAATAATAAGCATAAAAATATAGAAAAGTAGTTGAAAAAACTTGAGAAAAATACAAAAGTAATGTAAAATAACACCGTACAAAACAATAGGTAAGTTACCTCCATTTTTACTGATTTCATGTCATAAATCAGTTATTTGGGGGTCTTTTTTTGAAAGAAGGGTTTTTATGGAAATGATACAAAAGAATAAAATGGCGACTAGACCAATATTTCCTTTATTGATGTCTATGTCTTTACCTCCAATGTTAAGTATGCTGATTCAAGCATTGTATAATATTGTAGATAGCATGTTCGTTGCGCAAATTTCACAAGACGCATTGACAGCAGTTTCGCTAGCTTTCCCCATTCAATCTTTGATTATTGCTTGTTCGGTTGGTATTGGTGTAGGTTTGAATTCCTACATTGCTAGAAAATTAGGTGAACATCAACAGGCAGAAGCCAATAGTGCTGTCCTTCATGGCTTGATTTTGTCACTAGCAGGCTCCATTTTGTTTGTGATTTTAGGAACTTTATTTATTCCTAGTTTCTTCCATTTTTTTACCACTGATCCTGTGATCTATGAATTGAGCTGTTCTTATACGTATATTTGTGTCATCTTTTGTTTTGGATGCTTTTTTCATATCTGTATTGAAAAAGTGTTCCAAGCAACTGGTAAGATGATATTTCCAATGGCAATACAGGCTATTGGTGCTATTTTAAATATCGTTTTAGATCCGATTTTAATCTTCGGGTGGCTTGGTTTTCCTGCATTGGGTGTTAAAGGGGCTGCCTATGCAACAGTTTTTGCACAAATCTTTGCGGCTGTTTTATCCATCTATATTTTGA
>SAMEA104404106__coassemble_1839_pt1 | contig 14924 bp, 16 predicted proteins | sample SAMEA104404106__metabat2_high_PE_075 | metagenome-assembled genome bin SAMEA104404106 (sample SAMEA104404106) | Balaenoptera acutorostrata
AGGAATGGAAGTTATGACTTTACAACAATTAGAACAATTTCACCAACAATTCCAAAATAGCGATGCGACCTTCTATACGGAAGTGATCCATGATGATATTTGGGGAGATTTAGGTGTGGATAGTGCTACGGTATCCATTCAGGCAAAGGATGCCTTGTGGCATTTACATTACATTCGTACACAGAGTGGTATTCCATGTATTCTTGCGGAGTATACAAGTGAGGTAATTGATGAATATACAAAGGAATTATCGCATGAGCAGTTGTATGATTTTTTAACTTTACATGCGATTACGGATATCTTTGAAGATTTTGCCTTAACAAAAACAAAATAAGGAGTGAGTTTATGACAACAGAAACAAATTTTTATCAACAGACAGATGCGATTATCAACCATCGTGCTAGTACAAAGGTAAAAATGAAACAGCTTTTACAAGTATTAATGGATTTCGATGCATATGCAAAAGAGAATCAAGTGACTAGCTTTGCGGATGCAGCTTTATCTAAGGGTGAAGAGTTAAAAACAAATATCCATACCCTATATCAAGATTTCCACTATAGTTATCCTAGTGTGGATGTGGTAGTTGCACATCACAATATATTAGAAGCATTGCGTCTTCAGTTTACGGATGATGGCGATGCATGGTTTTTCCCATTTACAGCCGTGTTACAGGGATATGCATATAATCATGATGTGGAAAACATCGATAGTTTAAAACAACACTTATTATCCATCTACAAGAAACAGTCACTTGCGATTTATCATGCGATTTTTAGTGGATTGAAGATTTCTTGTGATCAAGCCTTATTAAAACAGTATTATCAAGAGGTCGTAAATGTAGAACCTACAAGTTCTGATGAAATCAAACATCTAGAAGCCATTCATGAAATCTATGAATCCTTAATTTGGAAACATCGTGCATAAACAAAAAAAAGAATCGGATGCGATTCTTTTTTATTCTTCTTCAAATAATGCTTGGTTGACTAATTTTAATCCTTCTTCTAAGGCATGGATTGGGACATAGACTTTATAAGCAATGTCGTAGGGATGCTGATCACCGACTAAGTCTTCGAACTTACTTTTTACTTTTGTCGTTTTCACAACATAATCAATACCATGTCTTTGTAGTGTTGAAACTACGCGGTCTAAATTATCCTCATCGTAAGTGATGAATAATTCAGTTCGACTAAAAAAAGATAGCATGTTTTGTTTCCTCCTGTGTTTTTACTACATCATCGTAATCAAAATACCATCAATCACCGCAATCGCTATGAACAATAGGATGCCTCGAAAGAATGAGCCACGATGATAACGTACATCTTGATAAGATGCTTCGTTTGGTAATTGTGAGAAACGGATGCGTGGAGAATGTCTCCACCACATGCAGTCAACAACAAAGAAATCAAACGCATTGACAAGTTGTCCTAAAAACAATAGCGTTAGAAAGTTAACTTGAAAATTCTCTGTTTTCAATGGCAATCCAAAGACAAATAGAATTACGCCAAAGACAAGAAGATTGCTGATGAATGTAACGGTTGTCGATGTGACCTTAATCTGTTTGCTTAAGGTTGGATCTTTTTGAATCATTTCCTTTACTTCATCTGGATACACGCTGTAGCTTTTCATATTCTTTTCATCGGTTCCTGTATGGGAGTAACAGATGAAGAAGAATAAGCCACATAAGACGATAAGCTCTGCTAAAAATAACATATAGTTTCCTTCTTTCTAATAGAGCAGAAATCTTGTTCTACAGAATTAGTATACCATTTTTTTAGAAAAAAGAAAAAGTGATCACTCGATCACTTTTTTTGGTTCAATAACAGCTTCAAACTGTGGTTTCATCTTTTTCTTTGTGATAAAGAATGATAGGACAAGAAGCAAGTAACTTAAATCTGCATTGCTTGGAGAAATCAATTTGATAAAGATACAAGCACCTAGGGTAATCGCATCAATACGATAGTAGATTTTTCCAAAGTTATAGCGGACGATCAAGCGTTTTTTGATCTTGAAGTTTTGATACGCAAAGACACTGGCTACAACACCGACAAATAAGTCAATCCAATAGTTCACAAAGAAATCTTGCATCAAAATATTCTTGAAGACAATTAAAACAATTGTCATGGTGAATACTAACCAAATGCTTGCCATCTGCATCTTTTCATAGTCCTGATCGCGTAGTTTGCGTTTCATGTCTTTATAGATGGGACCTTTTGTATACTTCGCTACATATTCTTTTAAATCTTTTGGGATGACAAGAAGTGGTTTCTTTTCCTTCTTCATGCCTTCAAAACATTGTTCCAACGCGATGTTTGCGACAATGCTTTTATCCATATCCGATTTACGATGATCTTCTGCAAGATAATCGTATAGGCGATAAAAAGCTTTTTGATAGTCTTCACTTAGTTTTTTAACTAAATGAAAGTTATCGATATGCATCGATGTATTCGTTGTTTTCTTTGTCATTAATTTTCTTCAACCTCAATGCTTTCACTATCTGTGATATGTAAGTTGATATTGTAGAATTCTGTTAATGCATCGATCATATATTTAGAATCTTTAATACCAGCTGTTTCATAAGATGAGTGCATTGCTAATTGTGGTAAACCAACGTCAACAGTATGCATAGATACTTTTTGACTTGATAAGTTTCCTAATGTACTTCCACCAGCTGCATCTGAACGGTTAGCAAAGTATTGTACTGGAACGTTTGCACGTTGGCAGATTCCACCAAATACGGCAGAGCTGATTGCATCTGTTGTATATTTTTGGTTTGCGCTAAATTTCACAACGATACCTTTGTTTAGGTAAGTGCAGTTTCTAGCATCTGTTTTTTCTGGGTGGTTTGGATGTACGGCATGTGCGTTGTCACATGATACCATGAAGCTTTTTGCGACTGCACGGTAGTAGTCTTCTTTTGCAAATCCCATATTGTCGTTGATACGTTGTAAAGTATCGAATAAGAATGTTGAGCAAGCACCTTGTTTTGTTCCTGATCCAACTTCTTCGTTATCGAAACATGCGAATACATTGACAGCTTTGTCATTTCCTTTACTGTTGATTAATGCTTGTAAAGAAGTGTATGCACATTGTAAGTCATCTAATTTTGGACTAGAGATGAATTCTTCTTTTGCACCCCAAATTGTTGGTTCCATACGGTTTACTAAGTATAAGTCAGTACCGAAGATATTTTCTCTTGTTGTGTGTAATTCATCAGCGATTAATTGATAGTAATCATTTTCTTCACATTCACCAGCTGAGAATAAAGGTAACATATCCACTTGGTTGTTGTAGTTCATACCTTTGTTTACTTCACGGTTCATGTGGATAGCAACGTTTGGAATTAATACTAAGTCACGATCAAATGATAATAATTTGCTTGTGAATGTATTTCCTTCTTTTACCAATACACGACCAGCGATTGATAATGGACGGTCTAACCAAGTAGCACATAACATTCCACCATATCCTTCTGTATTTAATGAAATGTATCCACCTTTTCCTTTTAATTCCGCAACTTCTTTTACTTTGAATGTTGGTGAATCGGAGTGAGAAGATGTTACTTGGAAGTGGTAGTCACTTAAGTCATTTCCGATCACAAATGCGATTAAACTTGAACCGTTGCGAGTTGTGAAGTATTTTCCTCCACGTTCTAAGTTCCAGCTTTCACATTCTCTTAAATCTTTAAATCCAGCTTCTTTTAATAAAGATGCCATCTGTGCAACTGCATGGAAGCAGCTTGGGCTATTTTTAATAAATGTTAATAGTTGTTTTGAAGTATCTTTAAACATAATAAACCTCCTGTTTTTCCGTAATTCATTATATCATTTTTTAGTATACATTCAAATAAAAAAGGTAAGGCCTGATCGGTTTCTTACCTTTCTTATAAATTTGTGAGTTCTTTTAGCTTCTTTTTAATTATTTTCTAGCATCTTCTGCTTTTTTAATCATAGGTAAGATTAATCCTAAAGCAGTTAATACGATTGGAGTTAATACGTTTAATACCATTGTAAATACATCATCTGCGTACATACCACCGATGCAGCATAATGCTGTTACTAAGAAACACCAAACTCCCATGAATAATGCGAATCCTTGGTTTTTAGTAAATTTGTATTCAGCGTTGAATTTGTTTCCTGCTTTACGCAATGCGATATAAGCAGCGAATACCCATAAGTAACGCATTGGCATTACAACTGAGTTTAATTTGTTTAACTGAGCTAATACACCAGCTGCACCAGAACCACCTAAGATCTGAATTAAGATAATTGATCCTGATAAAGCAACAATCATCCAGATACCATTTACATAAGCACCATATTTGTTTTGTTTTAATAATGCTGATGGGATGAATTGACGTGCATCTTCGTTATCTAATAACATACGTAATGGAGCATCAATACTTACTACTAATGTAGAGAATTGACCGATTGCATTACATGCAGCATAGATAATCATTAATAAGTTTCCAACATGGTAGTATTCACCAAGTTTTTGGAATGCCCAATAAGAACCATTTGATACATAAGAGTTGAATGATTCAGTTGAAGCGTTAATTAAAGTTGGATCGAACATCATACCCATAGCGATTGTACCTAAAATAGCACAAACCATAACCATGATTGCTAATGCGATCATACCTTTAGGGAATCCTTTTGCAGGATCTTTAACTTTGTTAACATATGGTGAAATTTTTTCACATCCACCAACTGCGAATACTAAGATTGATAAAGATGTAAAATACTTCACATTGAACTGTGGAATGATTGCATCCCAGCTGAAGTCCATGCTTAAGTATCCACCTTGAGGGTTAATAGCAGGAGCAGCGAACATCATAACAATATAAAGAATTGACATAACGAACATACTTGTTCCAGCTAATGTAGCTAATTTTTTAAGTGGGTTCAATCCACGGCTTGCTACCCAACAGAAGAATAAGAATACTGCTAATGTAGCTAACTGTACGGCGATTGTAGGGAAGCTGTCATATTTTTCACCATTCTGGAATACCATCCAGCTTAATGCTTTTAAACCTCCACTACCTTTACTAGCGATGTAAGTGATGTGACATGCCCAATAAGTCCATCCTGCATAGTAAGCGAATTTAGGACCGATTGTTTCATGAATCCAAGATGAAACACCACCACCAGAGTTTTTGAATGCGGAACCAAGTTCACCAACCATAAGAGCATATGGTACGAAGTATAATGCGAACATTAGGATCCAGCTGAATATAACCTGAATACCATTGAAGTAAACGAAACCGTTTAATACGTTTCCGAATCCCCAAACAGTAGAGAACGCCATAAAGGCAAGGTTATACCATAGAATTTTTTTAGAATTTTCCATTGTGACCTCCTCGAACTCAACTTCCAAAGTGTATCATACATTTTTATTTAATTCTATATTATTTCTGATTTAATATTTACTTTTGCTAATTATGTGATTGAATTATTCGAGAATTATCACTTTATTTATATTGCTATCTATAAAAATCATAATATATAAAAAAACTCCACTTATGAACAAGCGGAGTTTTCAAATCCTAAACTATCTTAGATATCCATATATTTTTGAGCAGCAGTTACGATAGCCATTTTATAAACTTCTTCTGTGTTACATCCACGAGATAAGTCATTGATTGGCGCATTTAAACCTTGTAAGATTGGTCCAATTGCTTCATATCCACCTAAACGAGCAGCGATTTTGTAACCGATGTTTCCTGCGTCGATGTTAGGGAAAATGAATGTATTTACGTTTCCAGCAACTTTTGATTCTGGAGCTTTTAAGCTTGCTACTTCAGAAGCAACTGCACAGTCAAATTGTAATTCTCCTTCAACACCGAAGTCTAAAGGCATACGTTTTAAACGAGTTGCAGCTTCTTTTACTTTGTCAACGCTAGGTCCTTTTGCAGATCCTAATGTTGAGTAAGATAATAAACCAACGTTTGGTTCAATACCAAATTGACGAACAGTGTGAGCTGTTTGTAATGTGATTTCTACTAAATCATCAGCTGATGGGTCAATGTTGATTGAGCAATCACCCATAACTAAGTGTTCTTCACCACGGATTAAGATAAAGCAGCTACTAACGATTGAGTTACCTGGTCTTGCTTTAATTAATTGTAATGCTGGACGAACAGTATCTGCAGTAGAGTATGTAGCTCCCCCTAATAATCCATCTGCACAACCTAATTTTACATACATTGTTCCAAAGAAGTTTGTTTTCATACAAGCTTCTCTAGCCATTGCTTCATCCATTTTACCTTTACGTAATTCAACAACTTTTTTAACCATCATATCCATGTTTTTGTATTCTCTAGGATCTAGCATTTCAATTCCTTCAACGTCAAGGTTTAATGCATTGGCAGCCCCTAAGATTTCTGCGCGGTTTCCTAATAATACAGGGCAAAGAATATCTTCTTTATGTAAACGTACAGCAGCTTCTAAGATACGAGCATCTGAACCTTCTGTAAATACGATACGAGTTCCTCTTCCCTTGATTTTTTCAATACAATGTTTAATCATCAAAATATCCTCTCTTTCTCTAATTTTACACTTTCCATCTGTTATTATATACCAGTTATTTGCATAAAAAAAGGGATTTTTCACAAATGAATTTTTTCACAAATTAAAACTTTGTAAGCCGTTCCATTTTACCTGTATTTTTTCTGCTTTTTTTATGGATATTGTTTATTTTTAACTCATCTCTTGTCAAATAAAACGACTTGTTTTATAATCATGGCGTTAGCAGAGTAGATTTAGAAGCGTTAAGTATCGGCTGAACGGGGAGTTGTCAGCTGGGCGAAAAGAATGTTCTTGCGGTTTCTAGGTCGCATCCCGCTGTTGCATATGAAAAAAGCAACCTCTTTTTCACTATGCATCACGCTAGGAAAAGGAGGTTTTTTATATGAACTTTGCAAATGAAAAAACAAGTCTTTTATCACGTCTAAAGGAAAGCAAACAGGAATTAAAGCGTGTCCCATCCTTGGTTGGTACTGCTTTATTAACTGCCTTGAATGTCATCGTTGGTACATTCTCTTTCCACATTACCCCAATGATTAAAATTGGGTTTACAAGTGTTGTTGCAGGTGTCTGCGGTATGTACTATGGTCCATTTGCCACAGGTCTTGCTGGAATCATGGCAGATACCTTAAAATTTGCCATTAAACCAGATGGTCCATACTTTCCAGGTTATGCCCTAAATGAATTTTTGGTTGGATTTATTTATGGTGCGTTCTTCTACAAGAAAGAAATTACACTTCCCCGTGTGATCATCGCCCGTGCATGTATTACCATCTTCATCAACCTTGGACTTGGAGCTCTATGGTTAAATATCTTATATGATAACCCATTGTTCACAAGTGCTCGATTAATTAAAAATGTTGTGATGTTCCCATTTGACTGCGCAATTTTATATGCAGTATTAAAAGGTGCAGAACGCATTCGTAAACCACAACGATAAAAAACGGCAAATTGCCGTTTTTTTTATTTGATGATAGACTCGATGATATCGGCTGCACCCTTGGCATGTGGACAAGCTTTAAAACTTTGTTGGATGCGGATAGCCTCTTCCTTATATATAGGATTTGTTAATACTTCTTCTACACCCTTCTGTAATTCTTGTTTCGTTAGACCCTCTAAGCGTTTCCCTGCCCTTAGTTGCTCAACACGCCCGGCATTCCCTTCTTGTTCCTTTGTGATGGGATGTGTTAATAATGGAACGCCATAATAAAGGGATTCGTTAACGCTATTCATACCACAGTGACTAAGAAAAACATCGGTTTCTTTTAATACTGCAATTTGATCCACACGATGGGCAAGGGTAATGCCTTCTACCTGTGGAAAACTTGTAAGATCAACGTCACTTCCAACAACGATGATAACCTCACAGTCTGGATGTTGGAAAGCTTCTACGCAAGTTTGATAGAAGTCTTTGGATTCCTGCACAACGGTACCCATGGATATATATATGCGAAACTTGCGTTTCTTAGGATACGTTTGGGGTGTTTCTCGGATGGATGGCCCAATAAAGGTCACTGTATCTGGAAATGTATCCGATGCGGGTTGAAATTCTTTGGATGTATAAACAATACTTGAAATGGAAACGTCGGTTTCAAGCAGATCCATGGCACGATGAAATGGATATCCACGTTTTGTTAGACGTTTGATTTCCTTATTTGCTTGATGCAGTTGTTTCAATAGATGCATGAGTTCTGAAAACGAAGATTTCATACCCTTACTTGATTCTTTATTAAAGACAAAGGTGGTATTCGAAATAATTAGGGGAATGTGTCTTCGTAACGCAATGGATTTTCCCCAAATCGCCATGGAGTCGGACACAATCACATCGGGTTTGATACGATTGATCTCTTGTTCTAAAAAGTCTTCCATGGATAAAGTCATTTCCACCATGACTTTCGTTGCGAAGGCAATATCATCACCTACGGTTTCGTCTACTTTCATTGATGGCTCATAGGCATCGCAAGGAATAAAGATTGCACCGGTTGCCTCAATCTTTTCTCTCATCTCTTCATATGAAAAATAATAAACCGTATGATGACGCTGCTTCAATTCCTTTACGACTGCCAAGGTTGGATTGGTGTGTCCATGAGCCGGAATGGAAAAAAAGACAATGTTACTCATGTCGATCCTTCCTTTCTTCTTCTAAGAAGATTTTTTTCATATATTCTTTTTGATCCTCAAATGGTAAAATCGCAAGTCCTCTCTCTTGATCACCCAATACTAAAATTTCACAACCAGGTTTAAGATTAAAGACTTCTCTTGCCTCTTTTGGGATTACAAACTGTCCCTTTTCTCCAATTTTAACCATCCAAGCATATTTCCCATCTGCACAATTCATCGTATTTCCTCCATAGTATGATTATTCATACTTTTCATACTCATCGTATACCTACAGTTTTTAAATGTCAATATAAAAACACCCTTTATTCTACTAAAAGAGTAAAGGGTGTTTGGGTTATACGTTTTTAAAATATTTACGAACTTCACTAATGAAATATAAAGATCCGGTAATCACAACCGTTTTTCCTTTTTTCAATACCGCTTCTAAGGCATCTTTGTACTCAGGAATAACCTGCATACCTTCACGCAAGGTTAATGTGGATAAGTCCCAGGATCTTGCGTTTTCAAAGTGGGTAATTGTGATATCATGGGTAACCGTTTCTAATTGATCAAGCATCTGTTCAAAGTTTTTATCCTGTAAGGCTGAAAACAAGACACATACATTTGGGTAATCCTTAATCGTATCACAAAGAGCGGCAATACCATCTGGATTGTGAGCTCCATCAATGATGACAAGTGGTTCTTTTTGCATCACTTCAAAGCGTCCCTGCCAATCGGTATGGGCAATCGCATTCAATAGTTCATGGATGGATACATCCACAATGCCCTTTGACTTTAATTGTAAAATGGTCTCAATGGCCAAGGCTGCATTTTTCATCTGATATCTTGCCCCACTTGCCAATGTGACTTCTAGAGCACGATATTGGAAAGAGAGTGGATACTGAATGCAGATATCCGTAATTTCCTTTATATGATGAAGGGTAACGTTGGCTTGATTGGCATGTTGTTGAAAAATCGCAAGACAGCTTTCACGTTCTTCTGCCGTTATCACATCGGCACCTTCCTTGATGATGCAGGCCTTCTCTTCAGCGATTTTTTCATAGGTATCACCTAGAATTTCGGTATGATCTAAGCCGATGTTTGTGATGATGCTTGCTTGTGGATGCAAAACATTGGTCGCATCCAAGCGTCCGCCAAGTCCTACTTCAAAGATGGCAAAATCAACCTTTTGACGTTTGAAGTAGACACAGGCCATCATCATATCGATTTCAAACATGCCTAAATCCCATTCTTCCCATGAAGCTGCATATTCCTGTGTCAATGCTAGAAAGCTTTCTTCATCCATATTGACATCATTGATGCGAATACGATCAAAGTGCGTAATTAAATATGGAGAGGTAAAGGTTGCGACTTTTTCGTAGCGTGTTTGTAAGATTGCACGTAAATAATTCGTTGTGGAACCTTTTCCATTTGTTCCTGCGACATGAAGACTTAAAAAATCATCTTGTGGATTTCCAATGGAAGCCATGTAGTTTTTAAAATGATCAAGTCCATGTCGGCGATTTCTTCTCTGTTCAATCCATTGAATCCATTCCTCTGTTGTTCTGTTCATAATTATTCCTCTATTTTCCATTCAATTGGTGTTTTTCCCATTTCCTTTAACAAGGCATTTGTTTTTGAAAATGGCTGACTACCAAAGAATCCATGATACGCTGACAAGGGTGATGGATGTGCAGAGAAAAGAATATGATGGTTTGGGTTTGTGATGAGCTCTGCTTTTTTCTTAGCCCAATTTCCCCATAGGATGAAAACAATCCCATCTTCTCGTTCATTGAGTGCACGAATAACGGTATCGGTAAAGATTTCCCATCCCTTCTTCTGATGAGAACCCGCTTTTCCACATTCAACCGTTAACACTGCGTTCATCATGAACACACCTTGTTTGGCCCAATCCACCAAATAGCCATGACTTGGCATATCGATATCTAAATCCGACTTTAATTCCTTATAGATATTACGTAAGCTTGGTGGAAGTTTAATACCCTTTCGCACGGAAAAACAAAGTCCATGTGCTTGATTGGGCTGATGATAAGGATCTTGTCCTAAGATCACAACCTTGACCTCTTGGTAAGGACAAAGATCAAAACAGGTAAACCAATCTTCTCTTGGTGGAAAAATTGTCTTCGTTTCATATTCTTGATCTAAAAATGCCATCAATTTTTTATAATACTCTTTTTGTTGTTCTTGTTGAAATAACGCTTCCCATGTCTGTATCATATAATCACCTTCTTGTTGTCTATCTATTATAACGTAGATTGAAGAAGAACTAAACAATTTTCTTACATAGAAGATTTTATACATATTAGGGATTTATATAAATGTTAATTTAGGGACTAAAAAAATGTTTAAATTTTGTGAAATTATGGTATAATACCTATGTTACTTACCTTAGGGTAAGTGTCGGGGATTTTTTAGTTTTAATTATGTTTATTTTTAAGAAATGAGGGGTGAATGGTATGATGGAAAGAGACTCACGTCAACAAGACTACAATCAGACATTAGAAGAACGTGATGTATTTGGAGAAATTTTTAATTTCCGCAACGTTCTACTATGTACCATTTTACTTGGTACAATTCTAGTCGCATTAAATTTTGTTCATTAAGTAGCTTATAAAATTCTCAGCCAATACGTATGTATTGGTTTTTTTCTACTCTTGTAAATAGTTTCTGAAATAGTTTCATTGATTTTCATCAATGCGTTGTAATTCTTTTCTAATAGTGGTATGATACAAGAAATTAGGGAATTGTTGTTTAATGATATAAATTAGAATCATACTATCATCATGGTCATCCTGTTCTTGCATACGGAACAGTACTTTTTTATATCGTTTTACAATGATGATAACGAGGTGGTTCTATGAATGATACGATGTTAAAAATTGGAGGAGTTTCGGTTGATCAATTAGCAAATACTTATCAAACTCCTCTTTATATTTATGATGAAGATAAAATTCGTCAAAAGTTACAAGCATTTCGCACACATTTTCGTTCTTCGAATTTTCAGACCGAAGTGTTATATGCTTCAAAAGCCTTTAGCTGTATGGCGATGGTTCGCTTAGTACAGGAATATGGTTGTTGTTTGGATGTTGTCAGTGGTGGTGAATTGTATACCGCAAAACAAGCGGGATTCCCAATGGATCGCGTTTATTTCCACGGTAATAATAAATCCTACGAAGAATTAAAGATGGCTTTTGATTATGGTGTTAAAACCATCATCATGGACAATGAAATGGAATGTGCTGCGATTTTAAAATTAGCAAATCAGTATAAAAAAGAAATGAATGTGATGTTGCGTGTCAATCCTGGTGTGGAGGCACATACACATAAATATATTGTTACCGCGCATTTGGATAGTAAATTTGGTATTTCGATTCACGAAAAAGAAACCATTGCCCAAATGCTTCAGGCCGTACAGGCATCAAGTTATGTAAACTTCTTAGGGTTTCATTCTCATATCGGTTCACAGATTTTTGATGTGAATGCCTATGTGACTGAAATCAAAACCTTATTTGCCTTCTTAAAGGAAATGCAGGATACCTATGGTATTCAAACATCTGCTTTAAATCTCGGTGGTGGCTTTGCCGCATATTATACAGAAGAGGATCAACCGATTCCTGTTGACCTTGTTTGTCAGACGATTATCGAAACTTGTCAGCAGATGAAGGATGAATTTCAGTTGGATGTGCATACACTGATGATTGAACCAGGTCGAAGCATTGTTGCCGAGGCTGGTAGTACCTTGTATCGAGTTGGCTATTTAAAAAAGACAAAGAATAAACAATATGTCTTTGTGGATGGAGGTATGAGTGATAATATTCGCCCTGCCCTTTATCAGGCCAACTATGCTTGCGATATCGCAAACCGCATGACCGAGGAAAAAGTCATGGATGTAACGGTTGCGGGAAAATGCTGTGAGTCAGGGGATATCTTGATTGAACATGCAAATCTACCACAGGTACATGAACAAGATTTATTGATCGTGTATACAACGGGCGCCTACGGCTATAGTATGGCAAGCAACTACAATCGTTTAACAAGACCTGCAGTCGTCTTTGTCAAAGACGGTCATGCACGCGTTGTGATTAAAAAAGAGACATACAAAGATTTATTAGCATGCGAAATGGTGGAAACAGTCACCGATTAAAAAGGGAGAGAACATTATGAAATTAAATCTTAAGGGAAGTATCGTCGCATTGGTCACCCCATTTCAAGAAGATGGTCGTGTCGATTTTGACAAATTAAAAGAATTATTAGAATGGCATGTGGAAAATGGTACCGATGGTATCCTTGTTTTAGGAACCACTGGAGAAAGTAGTACCATGACACATGAAGAAGATGATGCCGTTGTGGAATGCACCATCAAAACAATCGCAAAACGCATTCCAGTTATTGTGGGAAGTGGTTCAAACTGTACACAGACTGCGATTGAAAAAAGCAAAGAATATGAAAAGATGGGAGCCGATGCCTTATTAGTCATTTCTCCTTATTATAATAAAGCAACCACGCAGGGAATGATTCAACACTTTACAAGTATTGCGGATGCGGTATCTACACCAATCATCCTTTATAACATTCCTGGTCGTACCGGTTGTAGCATTTCCGAGGAAGCAATTCGCGTCTTGAGCAAACACCCAAATATTTGTGGTATTAAAGAAGCAAGTGGAAATCTATCTTATACAACATCCATTGCTCGCTATCTAAATGATGAATTCATCATGTTCTCTGGTAATGATGATATGATTGTTCCATTGTTGTCCTTAGGTGCAAGTGGAGTCATTTCAGTTCTTGCCAACATCATGCCAAAACAAACGCATGATATGGTGAATGCCTATTTAAATCAAGATCCAAAGACTGCCTTGGCTTATCAATTGGATTTGTTAGACGTGATTCATGCTTTATTTATTGAAGTCAATCCAATTCCGGTAAAAGAAGCCTTGAATATGATTGGTAAAAATGTTGGTGGTTATCGTTTGCCATTGTGCGAAATGACACCAGAGCATAAGGCTGTATTGAAAAAAGCCTTACAGGAGGCTGGTTTATGTTAAATGTATTTGTCGTCGGTTTTGGGACAATGGGAAAACTTGTTGTCGATCGCATCACAAAAAGTGAAACAATGCAGGTCAGTGCAATCGCGGATGGGTTTCAACCCTTTGATGTAACCAGTATCAAGGAACCTGTCGATGTGATTATTGATTTTTCTCATCCATCGAATTTAAGCTGGTTACAACCCTATATTAAGGAACATCACATTCCTTATATTTGTGGTACAACGGGTCATACGGATGAGCAAAAACAGATCATTCAAGAGTTATCCAAGGATGCAGCCATCGTCTTTCAGGCAAACTTTTCACTTGGAATTGCCGTGGTTGCGGAAGTGTTAAAACTCATTACTCCTATGTTAGAGGATAGTTTTGATATGGAAGTGGTTGAAACACATCACAACCAAAAACAGGATGCACCAAGTGGTACCGCAAAGATGTTGGTGGATATTTTAAATCAAGATAAGGCCTACAAGGAAGTTCATGGACGCAATGGCTTTGTGGGAAAACGTGAAAAAGAAATCGGTATTCATGCCATCCGTGGTGGAACCGTTGCCGGTGAGCATTCCGTTCTTTATCTTGGTGAGGATGAAGCCATTGAAATTAAGCATACCGCAACAAGCAAACAGATTTTTGTCAATGGTGCTTTACGTGCTGCAGCCTTTGTTCAGCAGAAACCTTATGGTATGTATACAATGAAAGATATTTTATTTGACTAAAGAACAGTGCACGCTGTTCTTTTTTTATTGGTGTTTGGTTTGATAGCTACAGATATAATTTTGAATACTTGCCGCAAAAAAAGAATCGAGTGTTGTAGAGTCAAACAACAACGCTTGATTGAAGGCAATCATCATCTCTTTTTTTGCGTGTTCATACACGTAGAAATCTGTTACATCATCCTTTTTCACAAAGGCAAGTCCCTTTCCGTCATCTAACCATGCTTGTAGCCCTTCTTGACTACGGACAAGGTTTAAAAAGGCCGTTGTTGCCTTTGGGAAGGAAGATTTCTTTTTTACACAGAATCCGTAGAGTATGCAGGGTAAATACAGCTGTTCATGTTGATAGGTTGGCATGGTGGAAAAGTGAAGGTCGTATGGTTGATTCTTGATGCTTTGCCACGAAGGGTAAAGGCCACAATCATATGTGAAATACGCTTGTTCTCTATGAAACATATCATCTTGAATATCTCCTTCTAAAAGAAGGGATTGATAGCGATGGATGTATGCATGAAGATTGTCCTCTT
>SAMEA104404106__coassemble_1864_pt1 | contig 14704 bp, 13 predicted proteins | sample SAMEA104404106__metabat2_high_PE_075 | metagenome-assembled genome bin SAMEA104404106 (sample SAMEA104404106) | Balaenoptera acutorostrata
GTCCAGAGAAAAAATACATTGGTGATTTAGCAATCTGGGAAAAGAGTGAAAAAGCATTAGCTGATGCATGTGTAAGTGCAGGAAAAGATTACAAAGTAAATCCAGGAGATGGAGCATTCTATGGTCCAAAACTTGACTTCCATATCAAAGACTCTTTAGGAAGAGAATGGCAATGTGGAACAATCCAATTGGATATGAACTTACCAGAACGCTTTGACATCACTTATGTAGAAAAAGATGGTTCTAAAGTTCGACCAGTTATGCTTCACCGTGTAATTTTCGGTTCAATCGAACGTTTTATCGGTATTTTAATCGAACACTATGCTGGACACTTCCCAACTTGGTTAGCTCCAACACAAGTAATGGTTATCCCTGTTCACTATGAAAAACATGCGGAAACTGCAGAAAAAATTAATGCGAAATTAAATGAATTAGGATTCCGTTGTAAAGCAGATACTAGAAATGAAAAATTAGGATATCGTATGAGAGAGGCTCAATTAGCAAAAATCCCTTATCAATTAGTAATTGGTGATGGAGAAGTTGAAAATGGAACTGTTACAGTTCGTCGTGCACAAAGCAAAGATTCTGTTACAATGCCATTTGATGAATTTATCGCTAAATTAACACGCGAAGTTGAGGAAAAATCTCTATGAAATTTATAAAAGCTCTCCTTGCAGGTGTTCTTGCCTTTTCACTAGCTGCATGTACAACTAAAGACAATCAACAAGAAGTAGTTTTAGAACCAATTAAAGTATTAGCACCATTAGGTGCACCAAGCGTTTCCTTATTAGGATTAGCAGATGATGAAAATGTAACCATTGATACAGTTGATGGTGCAAACGTTTTAAGCGCTGAGCTTACAAAAGCTGATAGCGAATATGATGTGATTATTGCTCCTATTAACCTAGGTGCAGGAATGATTAGTAAAGGTAAAAGTTCTTATCTATTAGATCAAGTTGTTACTTGGGGAAATCTATATGTGATCGGAACAAGTGAAGATGCACTTTCTACAGAAGGTATGTTTGCGGCTTTTGGTGAAAAAGCTGTACCACAAAAAATCTTAACTGCTAGCTTAGATATGGCTACAATCGTTCCAGAAGTTACATACTTTGCTTCTGTAAATGAAGTACAACAACAATTATTATCGAAAAAAGCAACTGCAGGATTAATTGCTGAACCAGCTGCAACCGCTACAATGAAGAAAGCAAAAGAAAAAGGAATTGAATTACAAATTCTTAAAGACTTACAGAAAGAGTATCAATTGAAAAATGGTACAGAAACTGCAGGTTATCCACAAGCTGCTTTATTTGTAAAAGAAGGATCACAAGAAAAAGTGAAACCTTATATTGAAAAAGCTGCTGATTTTGCTAATAAGACAGCAAAAGAAGATGTAGAAGCTGTAAAAGCGGCAATTGAATTGTTAACGCCTCAGAAATTAGGTATTCCAAATGCTGAAATCGTTGTGAAAACTTGGGATCGTCAAAATATTCATTTTGTAAAAGCAAATGAAGCGAAAGATGACATCGCAACATTCTTGAAACAATTTCAATTAACATTAGAAGACAACGCTTATAACAACTAGTCGAATAAACGCATAAATGTCATGTTTATGCGTTTTTCTTTTGCTTTTTGTAAAATGACATCAAATGCAGTCAAAATTTTTCTTATAATATTTTAGCAATCCCCTTGTCAAAGTGCTAAAAGTGAGTATAATATACCATGTTAGCAGTTAAGTAACGAGAGTGCTAAACTTAAAGGAGGAATTTAACATGTTAAGACCATTACACAAAAATGTTATTCTAAAGAAAGAAGATGCAGACAAAGAGACGAAAACAGCTAGCGGAATTATTATTACAGATCACAACAAAAATAAACCTAGCTATGCAATCGTCGTTGCAATTGGTCCAGAAAGCACAGCTGATATCGCTGTCAATGATAAAGTGGTATTCAAGGAATATTCTGGAACAAAGGTTTCTTTAGATGATGAAGAATTCATCGTTCTTGAAGATGAAGATATTTTAGCTGTATTAGACTAATAGAAGAAAGAATCTTAAGGAGGTAATGAATATGGCAAAAGAAGTTCGTTTTTCAAAGGATGCAAGAAATGCAATGTTACGTGGTGTAAATGTATTAGCAGATGCGGTTCGAATTACATTAGGACCAAAAGGTAGAAATGTTGTTTTAGAGAAAGATTATGGATCTCCATTAATTACAAATGATGGTGTTTCCATCGCAAAAGAAATTGAACTAGAAGATAAATTTGAAAATATGGGTGCTAAACTTGTATATGAAGTAGCCAATAAAACAAATGATACGGCTGGAGATGGTACGACAACCGCAACAATCCTAGCTTCTAGTATGATATCAAACGGATTAAAACAGGTTGAAAAAGGTAGCAATCCAGTATTGATGCGAGAAGGAATTGAATATGCAAGTAAAGAAGTTGCAAAACATATTTTAAGTAAGAGTCATAAAGTAGAAACAAGTAGTGATATCGCAAGTGTTGCGGCAATTTCAAGTGGAAGTAAAGAGATTGGTGATATCATCGCGAAAGCTATGGATAAAGTTGGTCGTAGCGGTGTTATTTCAGTTGATGAATCCAATGGATTTGATACAGAATTAGAAATAAGCGAAGGTATGCAGTACGATAAAGGATATGTATCTCCATATATGGTTAGTGATCATGAAAAGATGGAAGCAACTCTAGAAAATGCTTATGTTATGGTTACTGATCAAAAGATTACAAACATCCAAGAAATATTACCTTTGCTTGAACAAGTAGTAAAAGTAAATAAACCGTTGTTGATCATTGCGGAAGATATCGAAAATGAAGTAACATCAACATTGGTTGTCAATAAATTAAGAGGTACCTTCAATGTGGTTGCTACGAAAGCTCCAGGCTTTGGTGATCATCAAAAAGATGTATTAAAAGATATTGCGATTTTAACTGGTGCAAACTTCTATTCAAAAGATTTCAATATGGAATTAAAAGATATGACATTGGATGATTTAGGAAGTGTGAAAAAAGCATTGATCACAAAAGATAATACAACCCTAATTGGTGGTAATGGAGATGCACAAGAGTTATCCAGTCGTGTACATGAAATCCAAGGTCAAATGGAACATTGTACAAGTGAGTATGATAAAAAACAATATGCTCAGCGATTGGCTAAATTAAGTGATGGTGTTGCGATTATTCGTGTCGGCGCAACAACAGAAAGTGAATTAAAAGAAAAGAAATTACGTATTGAAGATGCATTGAATGCTACACGTGCTGCAGTTAGTGAAGGAATCGTGATCGGTGGTGGAGCTGCATTGGTAGATGCTTATGTATCCTTAAAAGACACATTGAAATCAGATATCGTTGATGTTCAAAAAGGTATCAAAGTTGTTATGGATGCATTATTGACACCAATCGAACAAATCGCTGAAAACGCAGGATATAATGCAGAAGATATCGTTGAAAAACAACAACATGTGCAACCTGAATTTGGTTTCGATGCGAAGTATGGAAAATGGGTCAATATGTTTGAGGCAGGAATTATTGATCCAACAAAAGTAACGCGTAGTGCATTATTAAATGCTGCAAGTATTTCAGCTTTATTCATCACAACGGAGGCAGGCGTTGCGACACTAAAGGATCAAAAAGATCCATTGCCTAGCATGCCACAAGGTGCAATGTACTAATTAAAACTAGACTTCATTCCGATGAAGTCTTTTTTTATGTGGTAATTAAGAAAAAGATAACAAATGCCTTTTTATAAGCTATATTTTATGGTAGAATATAACTAGCATGTACAGGAGGTATGTTATATGAGCATTGGACAAAAAATTAAAGAATTTATTACTCCATTAGACGAAGATGAAGTTTTAGAAGTCGTTCAAGAAGATGAAGAAGAGGGTCCTGCTCTTTCAGAGTACGAACAACCTAAAACAAAAGCAATTAATAAATTAACAGGAGACACGAAGATGGTATTATTTGAACCTAGATCATTTGATGAAGCAGAAGAAGTTGCAAAACGTTTAAAAGAAAATAAAGCCGCAGTTATCAATTTACATAAACTACAACGCGACTATGCACAAAGAACAATTGATTTCTTAAGTGGGGTTATTTTCGCATTGGATGGAACAATCCAAAAAATTGGACATAAAGTTATTTTATGTACACCAAAAGATGTTGTAGTTCACGGTGAAATTACACTTGACGCTAGTGAAGAGGAATAATAGTTGATTCACTATGAACATTATAGGGGTAATGAGGATTTCGTTAAACGTATCTATGATATGATGGATCTTATGGAACGACGGAAGCGAATTCTAGTTACTCCCTTTTTTTCGCCCGATCAATGCAACATCTGTGAGACAATCTTTGGAAAACAAATCCATTATCAAAAATTTGGTGGCTATGCACAAGCAGAACGAAATCGTTATGTGCTCTTACCTTACGATGATGATGAAGCAGATTTTAAAATTGCCACTTTAAAAGCATCCTATTCATCCCAATTTGGTCATCTGCAACATTCTGATGTACTAGGTGCAATTATGAATCTAGGAATCGAGAGAGAAAAAATAGGCGATCTCATTGTTCTTGATGATGAAATCATTATTTTTGTTGATCAAGAAATCGAAAATTATATTGTATGTAATTTAACACGGATTAAACGTAGCACAATTCATTTTTCACCATATCTTGGTGAAGTTGAATATACACCGAATATTCAATATAGTAATGTAATTGTTTCTAGTCTTCGATTAGATGTATTGGTAGCGACCCTTGCGAAAGTATCAAGAAAAAAAGCACAAGATATGATTCGAGCGGGATTTGTAAAAGTTAATCATGTAGTACTTGAACAAATTTCTTCTTTATGCAATAATAATAGTGTTATTTCCATTCGTGGATATGGTCGATTTGTATTTGTTGAAGTTGAGAAAACAACAAAAAAAGACCACTATGTCATTCTAGTTGGAAAATATCAGTAAATAAGGTGATGATAGTATGGAAAAACCTATATTTGGTACGATGAAAAAAGGATATAATCGTTATCAAGTTGATGATTATATACAAAAACAAGATACTCAAATAGATGATTTGCAGAATAAACTTGATGCCTTAACAAAAGAACTAGAAGATGTGCATCATGATAAGCAAAAAGTTGAAGATGATTATCAAAAGTTAAATGATGAGCTACAAGTAAAGGAACGAGCTGCTAAGGACATGGCAAGAATTGCTATGAAGGAAGCAAATATGATCGTTGATACCGCAAATCAAAATGCCGATTTAATTGTAAAAGAAGCATTATTGATGGCAAGAGGAATCTTGATGGAGATAGCTCGTATTGGCACAGAAGCGAATGATTTAAAAAGCAGTATGAGAGATGAACTGCATCGTATCGAGGATGCACTGGATAACTTTGAAACACCAGTTATTCCTGATATGGAAATATTAAAAAGAAACAAGTAAAAGCAATGAAAAAGACATGTTTCCTTTTGTGAAGGCATAGAGAACTAGCGGTTGGTGGAAGCTAGTGTGAAGCAAAAAGAAAAATCACTTTGGAGCTAATTATCTGAATATAGTAAGATAATTCGGATACACCCGTTATGTGTTTGAGTGCTTTCTTATACGTAAGAAAGAACTAAGGTGGTACCACGTTCACGCGTCCTTAGACTAGGATGCGTGTTTTTTATTTGTGTTATAGGAGGAAATAAAAATGGAATACAAAGAAACGTTGTTAATGCCAAAAACGAAATTTGAAATGCGTGGAAAACTTCCAAGTAAAGAACCTGGATTTCAAAAACGTTGGAAAGAACAAGACATTTATGAAAAAATGTTAGCAAAAAGAGAAGGATGCGAAGCTTTCGTGTTACACGATGGGCCTCCATATGCAAATGGGGATATCCATTTAGGACATGCCCTAAATAAAATTTTAAAAGACGTTATCATCCGTTCAAAATATATGGATGGATATAAAGTACCATTCGTACCAGGATGGGATACACACGGTCTTCCAATTGAAACAGCTATTCAAAAATTAGGACACAACCGTAAAGAAATGGAATTATCAGATTTCCGTAACTTATGCTACAAATATGCATTAGAACAAGTAGAAAGACAAAAAGCTGGATTCCTATCATTAGGTGTTGTTGGTGATTTTGATCATCCATATATCACTTTACAAAAAGAATTTGAAGCTCACCAAATTGAAATTTTTGGAAATATGGCAATGAATGGTTTAATCTACAAAGGATTAAAACCGGTTTATTGGAGTCCATCTAGTGAAACTGCTTTAGCAGAAGCTGAAATCGAATATAAAGATGTAAAATCACCTACTATTTTCGTAAAATTCGCTGTTAAAGATGGAAAAGGAATCCTAGATACAGACACTAGCTTTGTAATCTGGACAACAACTCCATGGACAATCCCTGCAAACCTTGCTATCTGTTTAAATAAAGATTTCACTTACGCTTTAGTTGAAAGTGAAAAAGGAAAATTAATCGTTTTACAAGAAATGGTTGATGCTTTATGGGAAAAATTTGAATTAAAAGAAAAAAATATCATCAAAACATTCAAAGGTCATGAATTAGAAATGATTACATGCCAACATCCTTTATATGCAGATCGTGAATCTTTGGTTATCTTAGGAGACCACGTTACTGCTGATGCTGGTACAGGATGTGTTCATACTGCTCCAGGATTTGGTGCTGATGACTTCTTCGTAGGTCAAAAATATGGATTACCTGCTTACTGTAATGTTGATGAACATGGATGCATGATGGCTGAAGCTGGAGAATGGCTAGAAGGTCAATATGTTGAAGATGCAAATAAAACAGTAACTCAAAAATTAGATGAATTAGGTGTATTATTAAAACTTGAATTCATCACTCACTCTTACCCACATGACTGGAGAACAAAAAAACCTATTATCTTCCGTGCAACTACACAATGGTTTGCATCAATTGATAAAATCCGTGATCAGTTGTTAGAAGAAATCGATAAAGTAGATTGGATTCCAAAATGGGGTCAACCACGTATGCACAATATGATTGCTGATCGTGGAGACTGGTGTATTTCAAGACAACGTGCTTGGGGTGTTCCAATTCCTATCTTCTATGCTGAAGACGATACGCCAATCATGGATCAAAAAGTATTTGATCACGTTGCTGCATTATTCAGAGAAAACGGATCAAACATCTGGTTTGAAAAAGAAGCAAAAGACTTATTACCAGAAGGATATACACACGCTGGTTCACCAAACGGAGAATTCCGTAAAGAAATGGATACAATGGACGTTTGGTTTGACTCAGGAAGTTCACACACAGGTGCTATGATGGAACGTGGATTAGGATATCCAGCTGATCTATACTTTGAAGGTAGTGACCAATATCGTGGATGGTTTAACTCTTCATTAATCGTTGGTACTGCTGTTCATGGACATTCACCATACAAACAAGTATTAAGCCATGGTTTCGTAATGGATGGTAAAGGTGTAAAAATGTCTAAATCTCAATGGAATGCAGTAGCTCCAGGAGAAATCACGAAAAAATATGGTTCTGATATCTTACGTTTATGGGCAGCAAGTGTTGACTATCAAGCAGACTGCTCAATGTCAGATGAAATCTTAAAACAAATCTCAGAAAACTATCGTAAAGTTCGTAATACATTCCGTTTCTTATTAGCTAATATCGATGCAGAAACAGACTTTACAAAAGAAGATTTAATTGATGCTAAGGAATTACCACAATTAGATCAATACATGTTAATCATGTTAAGCGAAGTATGTGAAAAAGCTAGAAAAGCATATCGTGAATATCGTTTTGCCGATGTTACAAGTATGTTAACAAACTTAATGACAAACGAATTCTCTGCTTACTACTTAGACTATACAAAAGATATTCTTTATATCGAAAGAAAGAACTCTGTAAGAAGACGTCAAGTACAAACAGTTTTATATTATGCAGTTGATACACTTGTTCGTTTATGGGCTCCAATCTTGCCTCATACAACAGAAGAAGTTAACGATTTCTTCCATACAGAAGAAGAAAGTATTCACTTAGGATCATTCCCAGTGTTACCTTCAATTGAAAATGCAGAAGAAATCAAAACTAACGTTGCTCGTTTAATGGCAATCCGTGCGGATATCTTTAAAGCATTAGAAGAAGCTCGTGCTGAAAAAGTAATCGGTAAATCATTAGAAGCTCACGTTTTAGTTAATGTATCTGATGAAGATCGTCAATTAATCGAAGCATATTGTTCAAATCACTTTAACCAATGGTTAATCGTTTCAAAAGTTAGCTTCTCTGCTGATGAATTAAAACAATACGATGTATGCCAAGTAGCAGTAGAAAAATGCGAAGGTAGAGTATGTCCAAGATGCTGGAATATCACATTCTCAAATGCTGAAGATGGACTATGCGACCGTTGTGCTGCTGTCTTAAAATAATTAGTATTATGAAAAGCCATTTGAAAAAATGGCTTTTTTCTTACCTTTCTTAACCTTTCCTTAAAACCCTATATTCTTATAAAAAAATATTGTAATCTATAGGTATCAATAGGAGGGAAGACTACATGAACAAAATTATTACTGTATGCTTGTCATTACTATTAAGTTTTAGCTTATTTGGTTGCAGTTCTAGTGTAGAAGGCATCGCAGAAGATTTCAAGATTACAACGGATCAAACAAGTGAAATATTCACTGAAAAAGAACAGATGAATTTTATAGAAACATTTAAGCAGGGATTTGTGAAAGAAGGATTACAAGTTACCTTGATGTCTATTTCTTATGCAGGTGATGAACAACAAAAAATGAACATCGATTATTATAAAGATATTCATCAAATTGATCCTGCAAAAAAAGATGTCATACTTCTGAACGTGGTATTTAAAACAGGGCATAACAATACAATCGAAGCGTTAAATCCTGATACAGAATATGCTTGGATTTATTTGGTTCAAATGAATGAAGATGGTACACTAACAATCTTAGAAAATGGTTATTAATCATGAATTAGAATATTTGTATAAGTGTCAAATCATTCGAATTTCGTTAAATAAAATTGTCATAAGACTTCATTTTATGGTACACTTGTAACTGTATAAAAAGTGAGGTTTTAGACTATGGAAATTACTTCTTTAACAAATGCGAAAGTAAAACAATGGGTTAAATATAAAGAAAAGAAACATCGTGAACAAGATCGTGTCTTTATGATTGAAGGCGAACACTTGTTAAAAGAAGCATATCAAGCAGGTTTGATTGATTGTATTCTTGTTGAACAGGGAAAAGATGCTTTGTATGATGAATTTCCGATTTATGTTGTTACAAAAGAAATCTTAAAGAAACTATCCAATAGTGTTTCGGGTACATGGATTATGGCGGTATGTCACTATCCTGAAGAACAACATATCGTTGGTGATAAGGTCGTATTATTAGATGGTGTTCAAGATCCAGGAAATGTGGGTACAATTTTACGTACAGCTCTTTCTTTTTCATACGATACGGTTGTCTTATCCAATCAATCGGTAGATTTATATAATGATAAAGTAATACGTTCAACACAGGGAGCGTTGTTTCATTTGAATGTTGTAAGACGTGATTTAAAAGATACAATTCAAGAATTAAAAGAAAAGGGATATACGATTTATGGTACATCCTTACATGATGCAAAACCTCTTGCTGAAATAAATACATCAGATCGCTATGCTTTAATTATGGGAAATGAAGGACAAGGGGTGTCACAGGAAATCTTAGATTTATGTGATCAAAATATTTATATTGAAATGGATACATTTGAATCCTTAAATGTAGCGGTTGCAGCTGGTATTTGTATGTATACGTTAAATCAAAAATAGAAAGATTGCTGATTGGCAATCTTTTTTTATAAGGAGGATAGGGAGAATGAAAATTAGTCTTTGTATCATTATTGGCTTTCTTTATGGAATTTTCATAACGTATGAAATTGATAAACAAGTAACGACTATCCATCATACTTATTTGGATGCTAAACAAAAAACGATGACTCACTTACCTAGAATCATCGTTTTTTTATGTGTTTTTATCGCAATTGTAACGATGTATACCGTAACGGATACAATTGATCAACTGCTACTTTATCATATATGCATGGTTGGATTGATCATAGCCTTTGTTGATGAATGCACCTATTACATATTAGATCGAACACTATTGATATTGTTATGCTTTGTAGTTGTCTACACACTCTATCATCATGAACTTACAGTAGTACGACTGTTTCATTGTACGTTTCAGTTATTGGTATTTTATATTTTGTTAGCTTGTATACCAAATGGTCTTGGAGGAGGAGATGTGAAGTTGTGTCTGATTGAAAGTCTATTATTTGGATTTCAACGTTATGAAGAAATGATGATTCTTGCGATCCTGTTTGGCTTTCTTAGTTTTTTCTGTCGTTGGCTCGTTAATAAACAAGATTTTCATACTTATCTTTCCTTTGGACCCTCATTAATACTTGCGATGATTGTAATCATATTTTATTCATCCTGATGGTTATGTAAAAAGTTTTTTAAAATCATAAAATATTGAGTAACAAATTCCGATAAGTATTGTCCATGGCGATAGGCAGCAATCATATGGGTAAATAGACGATGATTTCCAATCGATAATGCAATTAAATCTTTATGTGAAGAAAGCTGCTTCATATATCCATCGGAGATAAAAGTAAAGCCTACACCTTCTTCCACCATCTTCATGGCAACTTCACTGCTTCTTGTTTGCATCCATGGAGTAAGTGAAATAGAAAGCTGTTGTAAATGATCTTGAATGACCTGACTTGATATTTGATTTGGATGTAAAGAGATAAATGGTTCTTCTTTTAAACGATTTATATCAATCCAAGGATGATCAAAACCTTCTTTACAAATTGCTTTTTTAACAATAGGATGGTCTTTTCGGATGACTAAAACAATTTCATTTTCATCGATTAATTCATAATCAAATTGCTTTGGTAATTGGTCTGTATTGTAAATCACGATATCGATGGAATCGTCTTCTAATGTCTTTTCTACGGTATTTGCTACTTCAAATACTTGTATCTTTACATTCGGATACTGTTTATGAAAGGTAGCAATCGTTTTTGGGATGACATAAGAACTGCGTAAGATGGGAATGGCAATCGATAACTCACCCTTTTTAAAGGCTTGTAAATCGGCTAGTTCTTCATTCCATTCATGTTCAATCTGCAACATACGTTTTGCATATTGAAGATAACGTTCTCCAATATAGGTAGGAATGTATTCTCCATGCATATGATGGAATAATTTTACATTTGTTTTATATTCTAGATTCTGTAAATATTTACTGAGTGATGGTTGAGAAATATAAAGGGCTTTGCTTGCTTTATTGATGCTTTTATATTTCGCAATGGCCAATACATATTTTGCTTCTTTTATATCCATACAAGATCTCCTATTATAGCTTTATTGCATAATTTATATAACTTTTATATATTTGTATTATATACTTTTTTGCAATAAAATGAAAGTTAACAAACAAAAGGAGAGAGGATTATGAAGAAGTGGATTGAAACTAGGTTCCAATTGAAAGAGTACGGAACCTCAATCAAAACGGAATTGTTAGCGGGATTTGCGACATTTATCACAATGGCCTATGTTCTTGCGACGGTTCCAAACATGTTAGGAAATGCAGGATTGGACCGCAATGTGGTTTTAACTGCGATGATCTTATTGATCATTGGTACAAGTGTTGCCATGGCGTTATACACAAACCGTCCATTTGCATTAGCACCAGGTTTAGGAAGTGTGAGTATTGTTGCAGGTATGATTGCCAATGACAATATTCCAGCTGAAATCGCTGCCGGAGTTATTTTCTGGAGTGGTATTCTATTCTGTATTATTTCATTCTTTGGATTACGTGAAGCAGTTGTGCGTGTTATACCACCAAGTTTAAAAATGGCCGTTAGTGCTGGTGTTGGGTTATTTATCGCATTGATTGGCGCAAAAGGTTGTGGTTTGGTTGTTGCCAATGCTGCTAAAAATAGTTTAGGATTTGGAGATTTAACTTCTCCAACGGTTATTCTTGCGTTGATTGGATTTGTTTTAATTGTCATTGCGAAAATTCGTAAAATTCCAGGAGGAATGATTATCGCAATTTTATTAACAACATTAATTGGAATTCCAATGGGTATCACAAAGGTTCCAGAACAATTCTTTAGTTTACCAGCAAGCCCTGCAGGACAATTCTTTAGAATTGATTTTATCGGAGCACTTGATTTTGCCTACATTCCATTCTTAATCGCATTATTCGTTCCAGATTTCTTTTCAACATTTGGTACAGTATTAGGTGTTGGAGCAAAAGCTGGATATCTTGATGAAGAAGGAAACTTACCGGGTATTGACCGTTGCTTTAAAGTAGATGCTGTTTCTACTGTTGTTGGTAGTTTATTCGGTATGCCAAGTATGACTACTTATCTTGAATCTAGTGTTGGTGTTGAAGCTGGTGGGAAAACTGGTTTAACTGTAATTGGTACAAGTTTAGCATTTGCGGCTACCTTATTATTTACACCAATCGCATTGATGATTCCATCTGCAGCAACTGCACCACATTGATGTTTATCGGAATTGGAATGTTAAGTTCAATGAAAAACATTCATTATGAAGATTTAACAGAAGCATTCCCAGCATTCATCTGTATTACATTTACATTATTTGGTAACAACATTGCCAATGGTATTTGTATTGCGATTCCTGTATATGTATTAATGAAATTAGTAGCAGGAAAAGCAAAAGATATGAATTATGTTATTTATATCTTAACAGCTGTTTGTGTATTATATTTCTATACGTTGATGCGCTAAATTCGCATCATACAATCTATCTGATGTAGATTGAAAGGAGAAGTTATGGATCGAGCAGATTTCGTAATTAAACATGTTTCTATTTACAATACCGTATTTCAACAATTCTATTTGGCAGATGTTTATGTGAAAAATGGAAAAATCTATTATGTTGATACAAAGCAAGATGCGCAGATTGTATGTGATCAGATCATTGATGGAACAAATAAATTTATGGTTCCAGGATTGGTCGATGTACATATGCATATTGAAAGTTCCATGATGACGCCAAATGCGATGGCAAGAAGACTGGTTGAGTGTGGAGTAACAACCATTATTTCTGAACCTCACGAAATTGCCAACGTGAATGGCCTTCAAGGGGTTAAAGATATGATGGAAGCAGGAAAAGATGCGTTAATCGATATTTACTATGGAATTCCTAGCTGTGTTCCAGCAACAACACCAGAATTAGAAACAACTGGTGGTGTGATGGAAGCAGAGGATATGAAGGCATTATTGGATCATCCTTCGGTTGCATGTATTGGGGAAGTAATGAATTATCGTCAGGTTATTAAAGAAAATACATTAGCAATTGGGAAATTATTAGATTATTTAGGGAAAGAAAGACCCGATTACATCATTGAAGGACATTGCCCAGCCTTAGTAGATTTAGATTTAGCGAAATTCTTATATCTTGGAATTGATAGCGATCATACAGAACACAACATTGAAGAATTAAAACAACGATTCTTCAATGGTATGTATGTGGAACTTCAAGAAAAGATGATGCGTCCAGAAATTATTAAATTTATTATGGAACATAATTTATATGGACATTTTGGTTTTGTTACCGACGATGTGATGGCCGATACCTTAATGGAAGCTGGTCATCTAGATGCGGTTGTTCGTGAAGCTGTTACGCTAGGAATGCCAATTGAAAAAGCCATTTATCATGCGACATATACAAATGCGATGAGGATGCGTTTGTTTGATCGTACGATGTTAACACCAGGGAAGTTAGCGGACTTTATTTTATTGGATAACCTAGATGAGTTCTCTATTTGTGCAACGTATAAAAAAGGGAAATGCGTGTATGAAAAGGGACAACCAATGCAACATCAGGATGAATCTATGGTATTCCCAGATTCTTATCGCCACTCCATCCATGTACAACCAATCACGACTAAAGATGTCACATTGATGACGGAATTCGATGCAAAACAGGTATGTGTCGAAGTGATGGAAGTAAATGATGGAACAACAAAAACAACACATCAACAAGCAATCTTACCATGTGAGAATAGGGAAATCATGTGGGAGGATTCAAACCTATTGTTATGTATGGTCATTGAACGTTATGGGAAGCATTCAGACCATGTACAGATCGGTTATGGCTTTGTCAGTGGTGACTGCATAAAAGAGGGGGCAGTTGCGACAAGCTTTGCACATGACCATCACAACTTATTAGCAGTGGGAAAAACAAAAGAAGACATTGTGAAAGCAGTCAATCATGTCATTGAAATGCAAGGTGGATTTTGCGTTGTTTTAGATGACAAGATTCAAGCAACACTACAATTACCGGTTGGTGGCATCTTATCCGATGCACCAGCGAAAGAAATTGCTCAGGACTTATTAGCTGTTCGTACAGCTATGATTAAACAAGGGTATCAGCATTATAATCCGATTATGTCACTATGTACGTTATCATTATTGTGCAGTCCTGCATTAAAGATTTCTGATCAGGGTATCGTGGACGTGAAAAAAGGGGAAGTTATTACTTTATATAAAGCTTGTTAAAACACGGATTGTTCCGTGTTTTTTCTTTGGGATGATTTGTCAAATCAAGTGCAACACCCTGTGTAAGTGTTATTCATTTAATACT
>SAMEA104404106__coassemble_1889_pt1 | contig 14546 bp, 10 predicted proteins | sample SAMEA104404106__metabat2_high_PE_075 | metagenome-assembled genome bin SAMEA104404106 (sample SAMEA104404106) | Balaenoptera acutorostrata
ACTCTTCGACACGAGGAAGACCCTGAGTGATGTCTCCACCGTCTGCACTCGCAACACCACCGGTATGGAATGTACGCATTGTTAACTGTGTACCTGGTTCACCGATAGATTGTGCGGCCATGATACCAACAGCTTCTCCAACTTCAACATCTTTACCTGTAGCCATGTTACGTCCATAACATTTTTTACATACACCATAGATTGATTTACATGTAAATGCACTACGGATATACATACCTTCGATACCAGCGTCGACGATTTGTTGAGCGATTTGTTCAGTAATGAATTCATCACTTTCAACAATGACTTCACCAGTCTTAGGATTTACAACTTCTTGTTTAGAATAACGACCAACTAAACGATCATAGAATGATTCGATAATTGTGTTTGTTTTACGATCAACGATAGCTTCAACCCAATATCCTTTGTCTGTTCCACAGTCTTCTTGTTTAACAATAACGTCCTGTGCAACGTCTACTAAACGACGTGTTAAGTAACCAGATTCGGCAGTTTTTAACGCTGTATCGGTTAACCCTTTACGTACACCGTGCGTAGAGATAAAGAATTCGGATACGTTTAATCCTTCACGGAAACATGAGTAGATAGGAACCTCGATGATACTTGGAACATATTCACCTTTAGCTGATTTAGATTGAGATGGTTTTGCCATTAATCCACGCATACCAGCTAACTGAGTAAAGTTTGATGTATTACCACGGGCACCAGAAACGGCCATCATGTTGATTGGGTTTTTACGAGGTAAGTTAGCTAACAATTCACCGGCGATATCATCTTTAACATCAGCCCATAATTTATTAAGGTGACGTTCCCATTCTTGCATTGTTAATTTACCTTTTTTACGTAATGTTTTTAATTGTTCGGCTTTTTCTTTACCGTATTCAACGTGTTCTTCTTTATGAGGAGCAACTTCGATATCACTTAATGAAACGGTGATACCTGCAACTGTTGAATATTTAAATCCGTTATCTTTGATTTGGTCAAGGATTTCAGATGTTTTTGTTGTGCTATAGCGTTTGAATACTTCACCGATAACTTTTCCAAGGTCTTTTTTCTTTAAAGCGCCATTGATTGGTAAGTTACGGATTGCTTCTTTTACGTCTTTTCCTTTTTCTAAGAAGAAACGTTCTGGAGTAGCTTTGAAGTTTTCTGCGCTAACTTCATTTAAATATGGGAAATCAGCAGGGAACATGTTATTGAAGATTACTTTACCAACTGTTGTTAATAAGTATTTTTCTTCTTGTTCTTCTGTGAAACTTGTTTTGTGTAATGCACTTGCAGGAATCGCGATACGAGAGTGTAAGTGAATTTGGTTTGTTTGATAAGCCATCATAATTTCATTTACAGATCCGTAAACGTGTCCTTCGTTATTTCCATAACGTTCCCAAAGTTCAGCAGATTTCGGGCAATCAACTGCAGCATAACGCTGAGCTTCTTCGAAGAATTCTTCTGCAGTTTCTTCCATTGTTAAATAGAAGTTACCCATAACCATGTCTTGTCCTGGGGTTACGATTGGTTTACCATCCTTAGGACCAAGGATGTTGTTTGAACCAAGCATCATGATTAATGCTTCAGCTCTTGCTTCTTCACTTAATGGAAGATGGACGGCCATCTGGTCACCATCGAAGTCGGCGTTGAACGCTGTACATACTAATGGGTGAAGACGTAACGCACGTCCTTCAACTAATTTAGGTTTAAACGCTTGAATACCTAAACGGTGAAGAGTCGGTGCACGGTTCATTAAAATTGGATATCCATCGATGACACTTTCCACAATATCCCAGATACGTGGATCTTGACGATCGATTAATTTTTCAGCTGTTTTTGGGTTGCTAGCAATTTCGCGATTTACGATTTCGTTGATAACGAATGGTTTAAATAACTGGATTGCCATTTCACGAGGAATACCCATTTGATACATTTTTAAGTCTGGTCCTACCGCGATTACAGAACGTCCTGAGAAGTCAACACGTTTACCTAATAAGTTCTGACGGAAACGACCTTGTTTACCTTTTAGTGAGTGAGACAATGATTTTAATGCACGTCCACCAGCACCTGTAATAGGTTTTGAACGACGACCATTATCAATCAATGCATCGACTGCTTCTTGTAACATACGTTTTTCGTTTTGTACGATGATTGCTGGAGTACCTAACTCTAACAATTTTTTCAAACGGTTGTTACGTGTAATAACACGACGGTATAAGTCATTTAAATCACTTGTAGCGAAACGACCACCATCTAGTTGAAGCATTGGTCTTAAATCAGGTGGAATAACAGGAACGACTGTTAGTACCATCCATTCTGGTTTGTTATCGGAATTACGGAAAGCTTCTACAGTATCTAAACGTTTGATTAATTTCTTACGTTTTTCACCTTGTGCGCTTTCTAAAGCAGCTTGAATGTTTTTGTATTCAACTTCAAGATCAACTTCTTTTAATAACGTTAATGCCGCTTCGGCACCAGTCTGAGCAGTGAAACTGCCCGGACCGTATAATGCCATATATTCACGATATTCTTTTTCAGATAAAACTTGTTTGTATTCTAAGTTTGTATCTTTTGGATCTGTTACAATCCAAGAAACGAAGTATACTACTTCTTCTAATTGTTTTGGAGTTACATCTAGTAACAATGCCATACGGCTTGGAATACCACGCAAATACCAGATATGAGCAACTGGAGCTGCTAATTCGATGTGTCCCATACGTTCTCTACGTACGCTTGATTTTGTGATTTCTACACCACAACGATCACAAACAACACCTTTATAGCGAACTTTTTTATATTTTCCACAGTAGCATTCCCAGTCTTTACTTGGACCGAAAATACGTTCGCAGAATAATCCGTCACGTTCTGGTTTTTGAGAACGATAGTTAATTGTTTCTGGTTTTTTTACTTCACCATGACTCCATTCATGGATTCTTTCAGGAGAAGCTAAGCTTACCTGAATTGAGGCAAAATCATTAACACTCATCTACTACGCCTCCTCTACTTGATCATCGTCAATTGAAATTTCATCTTCGAAATCATCAATGCTGTCTTCGTCCATTAATAGTTCGTCTTCAGCATCAACGTCTTCATTAATATCATTGATATCTTCTTCGCTAGCTACTTCTTCAGCTGGTACTGGTGGAAGAGCTGTTGCTTCGTTTGAATCATCTTTGTTGATATCAACTTCGTTTCCATCTTCATCAAGCATCTTAACATCGATTGCTAATGCTTGTAATTCGTGTTTTAATACACGGAATGATTCTGGAATACCTGGTTCTGGAATATCTTTACCTTTGATAATTGCTTCGTATGTTTTTGTACGTCCAACAATATCATCAGATTTGACAGTTAAGATTTCTTGTAATGTGTGTGCTGCACCATATGCTTCAAGTGCCCAAACTTCCATTTCTCCAAATCTCTGTCCACCATTCTGAGCTTTACCTCCTAATGGCTGTTGTGTTACTAATGAGTAAGGTCCTGTAGCACGAGCATGTAATTTATCGTCAACCATGTGGGCTAACTTGATCATGTACATTACACCTACTGAAATACGTTCATCGAATGGTTCACCAGTACGTCCATCATACAATACCTGTTTTCCATCAACAGTCATGTTTGCTTCTTTCATGATGTCGTTTAATTCTTGGTTGTTGATACCGTCGAATACTGGAGTAGAGAATTTAACACCTAATTTCTTAGCTGCATATCCTAAGTGGATTTCCAATACCTGTCCGATGTTCATACGAGAAGGCACACCGAATGGGTTCAACATAATGTCGATTGGTGTTCCATCTGGCATGTATGGCATATCTTCAACTGGTAAGATTTTAGAGATGACACCCTTGTTACCGTGACGACCGGCCATTTTATCCCCTTCAGAAATTTTACGTTTCTGAACGATGTATACTTTAACAGTTTCATTTACTCCTGGTGGTAAATCGTGTCCTTCACTGCGTTTGAATACGCGGATTGAATGAACGATACCTGCTCCACCATGAGGTACCTTCAATGAGTTGTCACGTACTTCACGTGATTTTTCACCGAAGATAGCAAGTAATAATTTTTCTTCTGGAGAGATTTCGCTTTGACCTTTTGGAGTTACTTTACCAACTAAGATATCTCCTTCGCGAACTTCTGCACCGACCATGATAATACCACGGCTGTCTAAGTTACGGCATGCAGCTTCACTTACGTTTGGAATATCACGAGTGATTTCTTCAGGCCCAAGTTTTGTTTCTCGGCAGTCAATGTCATATTCTTCAATATGAACAGATGTATACACATCATCGCGAACTAAACGTTCACTCATGATGATGGCATCTTCGTAGTTATAACCATACCAAGTCATGTAAGCAATAGTTACGTTTTGTCCTAAGGCAAGTTCACCTTTTTCCATAGATGGACCATCGGCTAAGATGTCACCTTTGTCAACACGTTCCCCTTTGTTTACGATTGGGCTTTGGTTGATGTTTGTTCCGTTGTTTGAACGTTGGAACTTACGTAAACGATATTCATGACGTTGTCCATCATCACCATTGATAACGATACGTTGAGCATCTACATAATCAACATATCCATCTTCTTTGGCAACAACACCAACACCTGAATCTTTTGCGATTTTATATTCGATACCAGTTCCTACATATGGTGAATGTGGCTGTAACAATGGTACGGCCTGACGTTGCATGTTGGCACCCATTAAGGCACGAGAAGCATCGTCATTTTCTAGGAATGGTACACAGGCAGTGGCAACAGATACGATCTGTTTTGGAGAGACGTCGGCTAATTCAACTTCTTCGCGTTTTGCGATGATTGTTTCACCAGCTTTACGAGCTACGACATTTTCGTTGATTAAGCGACCACCAACAACCTCATTGGCCTGTGCGATTACATAATCTGCTTCGTCATCTGCTGAAAGATAAATAGCATCATCTTCAACGGATCCGTCTTCTTTTACGATACGATATGGTGTTTGGATAAATCCATATTCATTGATTTTTCCATAAGATGTTAAGTTAGAGATCAAACCGATGTTTGGTCCTTCAGGAGTTTCGATTGGACAGATACGACCATAGTGAGAACTATGAACGTCACGTACTTCGAATCCTGCACGGTCTCTTGTTAAACCACCAGGTCCTAATGCAGAAATACGACGTTTGTTTGTTAATTCTGCAAGTGGGTTCTGTTGATCCATGAACTGTGATAACTGAGAACTTGAGAAGAACTCTTTAATTGCAGCAGTTAATGGACGAATATTTGTTAATTTTTTAGGTGTTAAAGTTGCAGTTTCTGCGATTGACATACGTTCTTTAACAACTCTTTCCATACGGCTTAAACCGATACGGAATTGGTTTTGGATCAATTCACCAACAGAACGGATACGACGGTTACCCAACATATCGATGTCGTCAGTTTCTCCAATACCTTCCATTACATTTAAGTTGTATGCATAGAATGCGTACATATCTGAAATTGTAATTGTGTGTTTATTTGCGAATGGATCGTTACCAATGATGTTGATAACAGATTCATCTTCTGTACGAATTGTGATTTCTTGAACAGCAGCTCCGACTAACCATGCACAGATTGTTTCTCCGTTATATACACGATTGCGGATTTCTTCTTGTTCTGTAGCAGATAAGTCTGCTTGTTTATGACGAGGTAAATATCCTTCTTCGAATAAGTCACCATCTTCATTTTCTAAGTCGTTACCTTCAGCGTCTGTGATACGTCCAATTGCATACATGCGTTGTCCGTAGTTTAATACAGCACTAACTGTAGCGTCTGTTAATTCCACTTTTTTAGCGATGATTCCACCGTGTACTGAAATTGTTAAATTTTCAGCTACGATTGCAGCAACGTCCTGTTCTGTTAAAACAGTTCCTTCATACAATACGCGATCTTCTAATTCAACATCTTCTGCAAGAACACGTCCTACTAATCCTAAATTGTAGTCAGCTGTAACTTCTACTTTATCAGGATGGTTGAATAAAGGATTGAATGGGAATGCGTGTACGTGCATACCTTTTTTCAATTCTTTACGTAAGATATTTCTTTCTGCGCGGTTGATCATTGTTCCACTAGGCATGAATACACTACCATCGCATGCAAGAATATCCATCGCGATGCGATGTCCATACATACGGTTAATAGCATTTAATTTTTTGCCTAATTTGAAACGTCCAGCTCTTGTTAAGTCGTAACGACGTGGATCAAAGAATTTTGCATTCATCAATGTGATAGATCCATCAAGAGTAGGGATTTCATCTGAACGTTGGTTTTCATAAATAGATAATAAAGCTTCTTGTGTAGATTTTACTTTATCAGCTAATAATGTGTTCTCAATTTCTTCATACTTACCAAAATAAGATGTATATAATGTAAGATAGTGATTCATAAACTCACGATTTTCATCATCGATTGCTACATCAGCTACCAAATTTCTTCCCATTGCTTGTAAGAATGTTTTGATTTGAGTTGTATCATAAGGGTCTTCGCTGTAATCTAAATCGAAAGACATACCAACTGCTTTAAATAAAACAGATGAAAGCATTTTACGTTTACGGTCAATGCTCATACTTAAAACACGTCCTGTAGACGCTTTTTTCATTTCTGTCATGTATTCTAACCAAGTACCACGGCTTGGGATTAATTCACATGCGTAAGAAACTTTACCTGTTTTTTCATCATAACCAGTTGAGAAATACGCTCCTGGAGAACGTACAATCTGCGAAACGATTACACGTTCCGCTCCATTAATAATGAATGTTCCTGTGTCAGTCATCAATGGGAAATCCCCTAAGAAGACATCTTCCCATTTATTGATTACTTCACCCGTAGTGTTGTCAGTTATTTCTAATTCCATGCGAGCTTTCAATGGTGCCGCGTAGTTACATTCGCGATACATTGATTCTTCTGCATTAAACTTTGGTTCACTGAATTCATATCCAGCAAACTTCAGTTTGATATTTCCTCCATAGTTTTGAATCGGATAAATTTCGTTAAAAACTTCGCCAATTCCTTCGTTCTTAAACCACTCAAAAGAGTCTGTTTGAATCTCTACCAAGTTTGGTAATTCAAGGTGTCCACTAACTTTTGAGTAATCACGACGCTCTGCCTTTTTACCGGAAGCGACAATACGATAAGGCTGTTTTGTGTCCATGTAATGCCATCCTTTCTACAAGTTTTTACATTAAAACGGGGATAAAAAACCCATTTTAATATAATAGTATTATGCAATTTTATATAATATCAATGCTTTGTCAAATTGTCAATCTTTTTTCGCTTTTAAGATGAAATATCCCTTCTCTTTATTAATTATTGAGCAATTTCCGAATATTTCTTTAATTTTCGTCACAGCACTGTTTGCGCCTTGCTGTTTGCGAATGACAATCCACAAGCATCCACCATCTGCTAGATGATCATACGCTTTTTCAAAGATTTCATAGATAACTTTTTTACCGGCACGAATGGGTGGATTCGTCAAGATATCCGTATAACTATTCCCGGTTACCTGTGCATATACATCAGATTCATGTATATTCACATCAACATGATTCGCTTTCGCATTAATTTTTGCTAATTCAATAGCACGTGGATTTACATCTACCATTTCCACGGTAGCATCTGGATAATGCTTTTTAATAATAATGCCTATTGGTCCATATCCGCAGCCAACGTCAAGAATATTATTGTTTAGTTCGTTTGTTTTTAAAATTGTATTTAAAAACACCTGTGTGCCAAAATCTATGCTCCCTTTTGAGAATACGCCATTGTCGGTTGTAAATGTGTAATTAAAACACCAAAACCGGAAAGATAATTCCTTCCGGTTTTCTGCTAAATGACGATTATCTGTAAAATAGTGATTCATCGTTATCCCGCCTTTTTAAGTGACAAAAAGCCCGAAGGCTTTTTGTAAAGTTTAAGATTGTTTAAGTTAATTATTTAACTTCTACAGTAGCTCCAGCTTCCATCAATGTTTTCTTGATTTCTTCAGCTTCTTCAGGAGCGATGTTTTCTTTGATTACGCTTGGAGTTTTGTCAACTAATCCTTTTGCGTCAACTAATCCTAATCCTGTGATTTCACGTACAGCTTTGATTACTTTAACTTTTGTTGCACCAACGTCTGTTAATGTTACAGTTACTTCAGTAGGTCCTGCAGCAGCACCTGCATCAGCAACAGCAGCAACAGCAACTGGAGCAGCAGCAGTAACGTCGAATTTTTCTTCGATTGCTTTTACTAAGTCGTTTAGTTCTAAGATTGTAGCTTCTTCTAAATAAGCTAAGATGTCTTCGTGGTTTAATTTTGCCATGTTCTTTTCCTCCTAGTCAAAATATGAGCTCTGCGAATTAAGCAGCAGCTTCTTCTGTGTCAGCAACTGGTGCTGCACCTTCTTCTTCTCTTTTGTCTGCAACAGCTTTAACAGCACATGCAAATTTGCGTACTGGTGACTGTAAGCAGCTTAATAACATTGATAACATACCGTCGCGGTTTGGTAAGCTTGATAATTCTTTGATTGTATCAACGCTAACTACTTTACCTTCAACGATACCACTCTTTAATACTAACTTGTCGTGATCTTTAGCGAATTTTGCTAATACACGAGCAGGAGCAACTGCGTCTGGTCCAAATGCGATAGCGTTTGGTCCAACCAAGTCTTTGATTAAGTCGTGTGCACCTACTTCTTCAGCGGCACGTTGAGCTAATGAGTTTTTGTAAACTTTTAACTCTACTCCTTCTTCACGAAGGTCTCTACGCAATTCTGTTACTTCTGCAACACTCAATCCACGGTATTCAACAACAACTGTAGAATCTGCGTCTTTCATTTTTTGAGCGATTTCAGAAACAACTAGTTTTTTGCTTTCGATGATTGCCTGGTTCATGAACTTCACACCTCCTGATTTATATGTAACAATATACCTTTCAAGAGAGATATAAAACACCCGCAGACGTACCGCGGGTGAAAGTTTTTAAATCGTACTTGCTTTCTACCTCGGTAACATGATTAAGCTAAACGCCGTTACTGTCTATGGTATATTGATAACATTGATATAATAAACGCTTGTTTTTAGTTTGTCAACCTTATTTTGCGATTTCTACATGGATTCCAGGACCCATAGTAGTTGTTAACACTAAGTTTTTGATGTAAGCACCTTTTACTGCAGCTGGACGAGCTTTAGCAATAGTGTTGTAAATTGCATTGAAGTTGTCAACTAATTGGTTGTCTTCGAAGCTAACTTTACCGATCATTAAGTTAATGTTACCTTCTTTATCAACACGGTATTCAACTTTACCTTTTTTGATATCTTCAACAGCTTTTGTAACATCCATAGTTACAGTTCCTGTTTTAGGGTTTGGCATTAAACCTTTAGGTCCAAGGATACGTCCTAATTTACCTAATTCACCCATCATGTTTGGTGTAGCAACGATAACGTCGAAATCAAACCAACCTTTTTTGATTTCTTCTAATAATTCTTTACCACCTACAAAATCTGCTCCAGCATCTTTTGCTTCTTGTTCTTTAGGTCCTTGAGTAATAACACAAACTTTTTGAGTTTTACCAGTACCGTGTGGAAGAACCATTGCTCCACGGATTTGTTGATCAGCGTGACGTGGATCAACATTTAATTTAAAGCTAACTTCAACAGATGCGTCGAATTTAGCAACGTTTGTTTCTTTAGCTAATTTAACAGCTTCAGCTACTGAATAAGATTTAGTGCGATCGATCTTTTTAGCAGCTTCTGTATATTTTTTTCCAAATTTTGCCATTTTACTTTACCTTTCGCCTTTCTTATCCTTCAAAACCTTCAACTTTGATACCCATGTTTCTAGCTGTACCTGCAACAATGCGCATAGCAGCTTCAACATCATTAGCATTTAAGTCTGGCATTTTGTATTCTGCGATTTCACGTAATTGATCTACAGAAATTGTAGCAGCAACCACTTTTTGGTCTCCACTAGCTTTTTTGATTCCAGCAGCTTTTTTAAGCATGTTAGATGCTGGTGTTGTTTTTAATACGAAATCAAAGCTTTTGTCTTCGTATGCAGTGATGATAACTGGAACCATATCTCCACCACGTTCTCTTGTAGCATCGTTAAATGCTGAACAGAACTGAGGCATATTGATACCGGCAGATGCCAATGCTGGTCCTGGTCTAGCTCCTCCTGCAGGGAACTGAAGTTTACAAATTTTTGCAACTTTTTTACTCACAAGACACACCTCCTATATTTTGTTGTCTTATGCAGTGGTTTTTTGATGAAGGGTTGCACCTTCTCCCACGCATTCAAAACACCACATTTTGTGGCGCTCTTGTATTTTAATACGTTTGTATGGGAAATGCAAGCCTATTTCACAACTATTTATATTATTTTTATACCTTTTTAAAAAAAGTGCTTATTTTCTGCATTTTATCGCATTTTTAAGCACTTTTTACTCTTATTTTTTATTTGGACTGCCACATTGTGGACAGAACTTCATCGTTTTCTCACTTGTATACCCGCATTCTGGATTACTACAAACAAAGCCACTCACTGGTTTTGGTTTTCCACACTCGCTGCAGAATTTTCCTTTGTTCACTTGTCCACATGTACAAGTCCATGTTTCATCCTGTGGTTTTGGCTTTCCGCATTCGCAGCAGAATTTACCTGTATTTTCAGTACCGCATGCACATGTCCAAGTTCCTTCATTATTCACTGGATCCTTGATGACACCTTTTTTTGTGAAGAATGGATTGTCTTCTTGTTGACCCATCACCTGTGTCATGGTTGCATTTTGTGCCTGCATTGTATTTGCCATGCCCATTCCAAAGAATCCTGTAAATGCACCAGCATCGTTACTTGCCGCATTTTCAAGCGCATTTGCTTGTGCACCGGCTAAACGACCAGCTGCAACTCTTGAATCGGACATCATGATAGAATCATCAATTGTTTCAATACGACTTCTTGATTTTTCATCTGGTGTTACTTTCGCAAGCGCAACGGCTTCGATTTCCATACCACGACGTTCTCTCCAGTCTTCATCAAGTGTATCGTTCATGAATTTTGCGATTTCACGTTGACGTTTTGGAAGGTCGTTAAATTGGAAGCCTTCATCACTACATTTTGCTAATGCTTCATCTAATGCTGTGACAAATTCTGCATCGCATTGTTCCATCAATTCATCTTTCGTATATGCAGTTGTTACATTTCCACAAACATTTGAGTAGAATCGAATTGGATCGGTAATCTTAAATGTATAAGATCCATAATAACGAATATAAATACTGCGGTAAGTTGGATCATTATAGGACATTGGTGTCGAACTACCAAATTTATTATCAAAGATTTCCTTTAGATTCACAAAGTAGACACGTTGATCTTTTCCAGGTGTCCCACCCATTGTGAAACGTTTTCCAAATGTTTTAAAGGAATCAATCAATCCCGTAAATCCATTATCGAATAAACTTGGTTCTGTTGATGTGTTCCAAGTAAAATATCCTGGTTCTACCGTGAAGTCAACAATCTTTCCATCTTCAACAATCAACATCGCCTGTCCTTCATTAACGGCAATCTTACTTCCGTTTGTAATGATATCCGGACTTGCCTTTGTATTGCTTCCGCTTGTGACGCGTTTGCTTGCTTTTTTTACTAATACATTTTCACTTAATGAATCGCAATAAAAATACTCGATCCACTGATCTGCTAAGGTAGTTTTTGCACTATCTACAGCTGCTTTAATTAATCCCATACGCTCATCTCCTTATCTTCTATTGCCATGGTTTGTATTGGTTTAATACCCATCCAAAGTCACCATTTGTGATGACGGATTTACAATATTCACACTGTCCACTGCTTGTGACCGTAGTTGGTGCACCACAGTTTGGACAATTGGTTACCGCTGTACCTTCTTGATGTACGGTTTGTACGCCTTTTTTACGAATGAATTCTAAATCATAGGAACGGTAAACATAATCCGTTTTGCTTCCTTCTATAATTTTGTTTGTTTCATCATCCATAACATAGTCTAACAAACTAGCATCCAATTTAACATGGACGGTTTCGATATGATCATCACTTTGGTAGCTAGCGATTTTTACACTACGCACATTTTGCATATTTAAATAGTTTGTCTTTTTATGATCAATATATTCTTGTAACTGACGATTATGAACATTAAATAGGGTGTTGCTTTCAAATGGTCTTACTTTATGCCAATCTTTTTGCTCCCATGCTTCTTGTAACGTCAACCAAACTTCACTTGCATAATTGCGGAATTCATCTGCAGAGAACTCTTCATCTTCTTCCGTAATTCCTTCAATCACAGCTTCCTCATCAATGCCTTCATTGGATTTGATTCCCGGATTGGAGTAATTGGATGATCCTCCACCATTCTCTGGGTGTTTCTTTGTATAATACATAATGGCTATCAAAATGATAATAAAAATAATCATTTCAATTGGACTATCACTGAAAAAGAAAATTCCATCAAAAATCATATCTCCTCCACCGGAGCTTGATCCACCAGAGGAAGAGCCACTACCTCCACTAAAGGAATTTCCCACATCGGCAAATACCGGATCCGCAATGCATAATCCTATCACAATAATAACTGCTAAGGATCCAAGTAACCATACAATCTTCTTTTTCTTCATATCATTTCTCCTTAACTATCTTTCTTTAAAATTATAACAAACTCTATTATCGCACTCAATAGTATTTATCGGATAAAAAAAAGGAGTTCTGCTGTTTATCAACAAAACTCTTACATTCTAATTCTCTGGTTTTAAATAGCCGCCTTTCATAATGTCGGCAACAACATAACCATTTTCTAAGCAGATGGTTCTCTTTTTAAAACGATTTACAATCGTAGAGTCATGGGTTACCATCAAAACCGTCGTTTTATCCACTTCATTAATTTTCTCAAGCAGTTCCATGATTTCCGCAGACATGGCAGGATCAAGATTTCCTGTTGGCTCATCGGCAATCAATACTTTTGGATGATTGGCAATTGCACGACCGATGGTTGCACGTTGTTGTTGTCCACCGGAAAGCTCATGTGGGAATGCCTTCGCCTTTTCTTCTAGAGAAACCAATTCTAACACTTCTTTTACACGTTTACGAATGGCTGCTCGCTTCATTCCAATGACTTCTAAGGCAAAGGAAATATTTTCGGCAATGGTCAATCCTGGCAATAGACGGAAGTCTTGGAAAACAACACCGATATTGCGTCGATATAGCGGAACCTTGGAATGTTTTAATTTTCCTACATTGATATCTTCCACAACGACAACGCCTTTTGTCGGAATTTCTTCTCCATCTAAAACCTTAATCAATGTGGATTTCCCACTTCCGGTTGGTCCGATAATATAAACAAATTCTCCATCTTCAATGGTTAAATTTACATCATTTAAAGCATGAACGCCATTTTTATAATCTTTTGAAACATTCTCAAATCGTATCATTTTGTTCACCTCTTATTATTCTAAAGTATACCATACTACACAATCCTTGCATAGAATCATTAGATACCTTCCATATAGGTAAATCCTTCTCCTTGTACCTCATTGACATCGCTGATAATGACAAAGGCTTCTGGATCCACATGCGCAATAACACGATCTAAGATTGGGAATTGTTTTTTCAATACCACAATCATAATAACTGGTTTTTGTTGACGGGTATAGCCACCTTCCGCATGCAACAAGGTCGCACCTCGTTTTACATTGCGATAGATTTCACTCATCAATTCCTCATATTTATCAGAGATGATCATCACATTTTTCGCTTCATGGCTTCCCATGGTCATGACCTTATCAATGACTTTTCCACAAATCCATACGGATACTAAACCAATCATCGCTGCTTCAATTCCATAGGTACTAGCCCCAAGGATGACCGTTGCCCCATCAATACACATAACCAAGGTTGGCAATGGGATATTGGTATATTTATTGATGATCAATGGTGGAATATCCATACCACCCGTACTTGCACCTACACGATACACCAGACCGATTCCAATTCCCGTACAGACACCCGCATAAATACTTGCTAATAATGTATTTTCGGTAATGACGATTCCATTTGACCAAACGCCAATCCCCCAAACCGCAATGGGATAGAAGGCAGCACTTAGCACGGTTTTAATCGCAAACTGTTTTCCTAAAATTAGAGCTCCTAATAAAAAGAGGGTAATGGTCAATACATAGATAACAAGTCTTGGTGGTAGATGAAAAATTGGTTGTAACGCAACCGCGATCCCCGCTACACCACCAGATAAAATTTTTGATGGTAATACAAAAAAGTTAACACCAAATGCAATCACAAAATTTCCTAAAAGTACCATGATGAAATCAAAGATGATACTGTTCTTTTCCTCTGACACAACACTCACTCCTTTAAAAAATGTCCAGTGTGTATTATACCACGCATAGCTCTATTTGTATGTAGTATTTCCGATATCCCAAAAGCAAGAAAAAAAGATTCCGAGTTGGAATCTTTCTATGAGTATATAAAATAATCTGGGGTTTAGAAGTGCTCTGCATTTATGTGGGGTGCT
>SAMEA104404106__coassemble_1925_pt1 | contig 14373 bp, 15 predicted proteins | sample SAMEA104404106__metabat2_high_PE_075 | metagenome-assembled genome bin SAMEA104404106 (sample SAMEA104404106) | Balaenoptera acutorostrata
ACTTTTTTATTTTTTTACATAGGAGCTGTTTTTAACTGTTACAGCCCCTTTTTTTAGTGTCTAAAAAAAGACTCTTTGTAAAGTAAAGAGCCTTTTTTGTATTAGTCGTAAGGTTTGTAAGTAACTTCTTCAGTATCGAAATCGATGAATAATTGGAATGCATTGCGTTTGTCATCTTCATCCCAGATTTCAACAAATTTAGGTGTTACTTCAATTAAGATTTCTGTATCTTCATGAGAGTACGCATTGTAGCTTTGCCATAAGTATTCTTTGTATTTCGCTTCAAAAATACGTCCTGGTTCTTCTGTAACTAAGCCTTTGTTTTCTGCGATTCCTTCTACTTGTACACCGTTAAAGCACATCGCAACTTTTGGGTTTTTGTAAAGTTGTTGTGTTTTACGGAAGTTTTTATCTGTTTTGAAATAGATTTTGTCATTGTAGAAAATACAGCTGACATTGCGTACCATTGGATAATCATCAACACAGCTAGCTAATGCCATGATTTTCCAATTTCCTAATTTTTTATCCATGATTTCTTTTGCTTCAATAAAGTTCATATTCTTACCTCCTAAATGATTCCTTTATGAATTAATATCACAATTACAATGCTAATCGCAAGAAATGTAATCGCAATAATAGATCCTGTTTTTAATGGTTCTTTTAAACTGTCTTTTTCCACCATGTGATGATGACGGAAGAATTTTACAATCGGTTTATATAATAACATGGTTAAAAATGCATTTGCACCTGCTTTGATCAAGTTAAATGGAACAATTCCAGGTAACAAGATAGCGACAACTGCTTCTCTTGGCATACCGAAGTAAACCGGTGTAACGATGTAGTTCCAAATGGTCATGGAAATCGTTGTTGCGATAATACCGACGCTTAAACCGATGATGGCACCTTTCTTTGTGTGTTGATGCTGATAGAATAAGGCAGCTGGGCAAACAAAGGCACAAGTTGAAATCACATTCATCAAGACATCGAGAATAGTCCCTCCACGAAATACGATTTCTAAGAATGAACAGACAACGCTCATAATAAAGGCTGCCATAGGTCCATAAATAAATCCACCAATTACGATTAACACATCCTTTGGTTCATAGGCTAAAAATGGAACCGCAGGAATGATTGGAAATCGAATCAGCAGGGTCACAACCATGGCCATTGCACTTAATGTACCAATCGTTGTGATTTTTTTTGTAGTCCAATTCATAATCATATACCTCCTTGTAGTAGAAAACGTACCTAAAATAATCTTCTAGGTACGTTTCTTTCACTCCAAAAAGGAAATGTCGAAAACTTCTTTCATCCAGACTTTAACTGTTGCTACCGGAATTTCACCAGTTCGACCATATGGCTCGCGGAGTATACCGCCAGTAGAGAATTTCACTCTGCCCTGAAGTTTTTATTTTAAGTACTCTTATTATATGCACAATGTAACAGAATGTAAAGCACTTTGCTAAAAAATTAACAAAGTTTTATTTCCACTCGAAATGAAAATATTGTATGATATAATATTGTTAGCTATTGATAACACTTAGTAAAATGATGTTTATTTTATTTAACTATATTTATAAAGACACACAAGGAGTGAAGGAAATGTCAGATACTTATGGGGTATTACGGTTACGTGTATTGTTGTCTTTTTTAAAGGATGATGACACATGTACGGTAACCGGAATCTCAAGAACATTAAATGAAACAAAGCAGTCCATTAGCCGTATTCTGATTGGTTTAGAGAAAGAAGGATACATCGATCGTCAGGATCAACGTCATCCAAAGTTAACAGAAAAGGGATATGAAATCGCACAGATTTATTCCGAACGTATCAATATTTCACAGAACCACTTGATCTATGAGGGTGTTAGTATTGAAAATGCCAAAAAGGATGCTTACTACTGGGCGATGTTTAATTCCGATAATACGATGGATATCATTCGTAGTTCAGAGAAGAAATATCGTGTGAAATATGCACTGCGTGGAAAACAGCGGTTTACTGGTACAACCTTATGTAAGCTATTGGATGATGGAGATTATACACAACCCTTTATCTTCTATCGTGAGCATATTCAAAATGGGAATAACATCTCCATGGCAAATGAAGGTTTTGAACATCCTTGTACCTTATGTGTCAAGGATGGTGTGGGAATGATTCAGCTACAGGCAAAACCAATCATGCAAAAATCGATGTCATCTGGAGAACAGATGATTGGTGAAATTAAAAGCTTACAGTATTGTGATAGTGGTATGTATGTGGGTGCTGAAAAGAGTGGAAATATCTTATCGTTTCCAGCAAGTGCCTTGAATTTTATCAATATTGGAGAGGGCATTAGTCAGATTTTACATGGAACGGTCTGTTGTAAGATGCAATGCAGTGTAGGATCAACGCATATGCCGGAATCAACCGCAATTTTCACAATTTTATTTTAATTTGTCACACAAGTGCGACTTTTTAAAAAACACATTCCTAAGGGATATTTCACAATTATGCCGAAAAAAGGTGGTTTTTGTCACACTGGTGTGACAAAGTGAAAAGTGCATGGATAAAAAAATTATGTTAAACTAACTTCGTTAAAGAATGCGCATTGCGTATTTTTTTAAGACATTTGTGTTAGATTGAACTAACACGTATCGATTATAACGATAGGAATGATTTCATTCTTATGTTTTGTTTTCGTTCATATATAGGAGGGCAAAGATATGAAAACATCAACACACAGATTTTCTACACTTGTAAAACGTGTTGTTGCTGCCACTATGGCAGTTGCAATGTTATTAACAAGTGCAACATTACCTACGTTTGCAAAAACGGAAGATGCAGGGAAAACTTATAACGTACCTGTAAAAACATTAGAAAGTGGAGCACCACTTCCACCAGTACAAGTTGCTTTTGCGAAAGCATTTGGTGAACAAATTCAAATCACAGAAAAAGCTGACGGTTCAAGAATCGCAACTGTAAATTTACAACACATGGTTGTCGATATGAGCATGATGGGTATGGGAAAATACGAATGCAACGTACAAACAGTTACAGGTGCAAAAGTATTAGCTACAGAAACTAGAAAATTAAGTCCAGTATTTGGTAACCCAGATAAAATTGTAGATAATGAAGTACCTACAATCATCGAATTAGCTTTACCTGAAAAAGACAAAGATGGAAAATATCCAATTGAATTAACAGTTGACTTCATGGATCATTTCTTAGGTGGAGGAAAACCTTATCCTACAGATGTTAAATTAGTATTAGATGAAGAAAACAGATCAGAAGTAATCGCTGATTACACAAAAGTTGACGAAGCTTTAGCAAAAGTTCCTGCTGACTTATCTGTTTATACAAAAGAATCAGCTGCTGCTGTAACTGCTGCACAAGATGCAATCGTTCGTGACTTAAACGTTACAGAACAAGCTAGAGTTGATGAAATGGCTGCAAACTTAGAAGCTGCAATCAACGCATTAGAAATGAAAAAAGAAATCAAATTTGAAGATGATGCAATCTATGAAGTACAAGTAGCTTTATGGAACGCTGAAAAAGACAAACCATCAATGGCTGCTTCATCATTAAAAGCAGTTGCTAAAATCTTCGTAAAAGATGGAAAACCAGTTATGCACATCTACACACAACCTATGACAATGGGTTCAATCACTGCTAGCTTAGAAGAATTACGCGTTTATGAATTAAATAGCGATACATATAACATGGGAACTGTTGTTGCATCTAAAGATGGAAAACCAGTTGAATTCGCATTTGATTTACCACATACAAACGAATTCATCCGTGTTGATGTAAACCCACATGTAGCAATGATGGGAAATGCATTCATCGCAGCTCGTATCAAAGTTGATTATGACACTTTAACAAAAGTTGGAACTATTCAACCAGAAGAAAAACCAGAAGTAAAACCTGAAACTAAACCAGAAGTAAAACCAGAAGTAAAACCAGAAACTAAACCAGAAGTAAAACCTGAAGCAAAACCAGAATTAGACAACGAAAATCCACATACTGCAGATTCTTCAAACGTTGTTATGTTCTCATTAATGGGAATCTTCTCAGCTGCTGTACTTGCTATCTTAGGTAAAAAAAGCAAAGCTAGTAAAGCCTAATTAACAGGTATCACAGGAATGAAAAAGTTTATAACTGTAATCTTAAGCGCATGCTGTGCAATGGCTATGGCAATCCAAATGCCATTGCAGGCCTCTGCTGCTTCATATCAACATGTCACAAGAAGCACATCTTATGCACATCCAGATACAGGTGAAATTGTAGATGGTGGTTCTAAATCAAATGAAGAATTAGGAAACAGCATGTGTGCAAGCATTGTTGATGATCATGTATTAATTGAAAAACAAGGTGGAAGAACCTTTGTTACAATGGGATTAGGCTTGATGTCTAATATCAGTAATGTAAGATTCTATGCCGTTATGGATGGTCAAACATCACCAGAACAATTTAAACCACTTTCTGCATCTCTTGTAGGAAGCTGTCAACGTGATGGAGACACATGCAATCATTATCGTTTTGAATTACCAGCTGGTACAAAATATATCAGCCCAATCTTCTTTGTAGCACCAATGGGACGCGATGTGCAATTCTTCGTACAATTGCATATGGGTTCTATTCAACCAGGTCGTGGTGATTTTGATCATGTGCAAGCACAACCTTCAAAACCAAAACCTAGCAAACCTGCAAAACCTAGCAAACCGGTAAAACCTGCAGGACCTATTAAACCAGCGAAACCAACTGTTCAAAAAGCAGAAGCTGTAAAAGGTGATAAAGAAGATAAAGAAGAAGTAAAGAAAGACGATAAGAAAGAAACTGCGAAAAAAGATCAAGCAGATAAGAAAAAAGAAACTGCAAAAGATGATAAAAATAAAGCAGAAGATAAAGATAAAACAGATACATCTGTAAAAGAAACAGAAAAAGAAAACACAGAAGTGAAAGAAGAAAAAGAATCTTCTTCTGTTATGCCAATTGTTATTGGTGTAGCGGTACTTGCTGTTGCTGCTGCTGGTGGATTTGTTTACTTTAAGAAAAGAAAGGGATAGACATGCGTAAAGTTAAATTTTTGATGTTGGCTCTTTCTGTAGCATTGCTTAGCGGTTGTGCTACAAAACCATCGGAAACAACAGAACCACGCATTGTGGCAACATCCGTTGCGACATTGGAAATTTTAGAAAAATTAAATGTGGATCATGTTGTAGGCCGACCAGATTCAGAAAGTTATGTAATTCCAGAACGTTACGAAGATGCAAAAGGATTAGGATCTCCAATGCAACCAAATATGGAAACAGTGAAATCCTTAGAACCTACGATTGTATTAAGTCCAAATTCTTTAGAAGGAGAATTAAAACCACAATACGATGCCATCGGTGTGGACTCTTATTTCTTAAACTTAAAGAGTGTGGATGGCATGTATCAATCCATTAAAGATCTTGGTAAAATGTTCGATCGTGAAAAAGAAGCGAAAGCTTTATGCGATGAATATGAAGAATTCAAAGCTACATTTAAAGAAGATACACATGGAAAAAAACCTCCTCGTGTATTGATTCTAATGGGTCTACCTGGCTCTTACGTAGTTGCTACAGAAAGCAGCTACGTAGGTAGCTTAGTGAAATTAGCTGGGGCAACCAATGTATATGGCGATGGAGATGGAAAAGATTTCTTGAACATCAACACCGAAGATATGTTGGAAAAAGATCCAGATATGATTTTACGTACTTCTCATGCGATGCCAGAACAGGTTATGGCCATGTTTGAAGAGGAATTCAACGATAACGACATCTGGAAACATTTTGATGCCGTACAAGAAGGACAGGTATATGATTTGGATAATCAATACTATGGAATGAGTGCTACCTTCCGCTATAAAGAAGCGTTAGAAGCCTTAAGCCCTGTTCTATACGGAGAATAACAAACAAGCTGGTTGTGCAAATGCACTTCCGGCTTTATTCGATTTAGGAGGTAAACTATGATTAGTAAAAAGAAACAAGTGACTATGTTTCTTCTGACGATTGTCGCATTGATGATTTTATTCTTATTTGCAGTCAATACAGGAAGTATACAAGTTACCCCTTCGGAATTATTTCATGGATTATTCATTGAGTATAATCCTGATGTAACGGCCATTTTTGATTTGCGTTTTCCACGAATCTTCATTGCGATGATCGGTGGTGCTGCCATGGCTGTTTCTGGTGTCTTGCTTCAAGCCGTGATGAAAAACCCACTAGCGGATCCTGGAATCATTGGTATTAGTTCCGGTGCAAGTCTTGCGGCTGTCCTTGTGACCGCATTCTTTCCATCTTGGTACTTTTTCACACCATTGATTGCCTTCATCGGTGGTATGTTTGCCTTTTTCCTAGTATATTCACTCTCTTGGAAACATGGGCTTTCTCCACTTCGCATCATCTTAGTCGGTGTTGCGGTGAATGCGATGTTTACTGGATTGATGGCTGCATTCAATAGTGGAACAGGAAGCAATTATGCAGGAGCTGCAAGTATTGTCAATGCGAATATTACGATGAAAACTTGGAGCGATTGCTTTACTTTATTAGGCTATACAGCCGTTGGTCTTATTGCTTCTTTCTTCGTATTAAGACAATGTAACCTATTAGGACTCGAAGATAAAACGGTAAGAAGTTTAGGTATTCATGTCAATCGTACTCGTTTTGTAGTATCCGTTATTGCGGTTTTACTAGCAAGTATTGCGACTGCCATCATTGGACCAATCGGATTCTTAGGATTGATTGTTCCACACATCGCAAGAATCTGTGTAGGAAGCAACCATAAAGTCTTGGTTCCATTTACCATTTTCCTTGGAGCCTTTACCTTATTATTAGCCGATACCGTTGGTCGTGTTATTGCGCCACCATATGAAATTAGCGCATCCATCATTATGTCTGTCATTGGTGGACCATTCTTCATTCTATTGTTAAGGGGGTCAAAAGGAAATTATGGACAATAAAAATGCATTTACAATTGAAAATCTAAAATTTGCTTATGATCAAGATCTTGTTATCAAGGGTATTGATTTAACCTTACACATGGGATGTATCACAACGTTAATTGGTGCGAACGGATGTGGAAAATCAACCTTATTCAATTTATTAACAAAGAATTTAAAACCAAAAGAAGGAACGATTTCTCTGCAAAATCAAAACATCAGTACGATTAAATTACGTGATTTTGCACAGAAAGTAGCCATTGTACACCAATACAATACGGCTCCTTCCGACATTACGGTGGAAAAATTAATTGCCTATGGACGTACTCCTTACCAAAAGTTTGGACGTAGCCAATCATCCGAGATCGATGAGGAAAAGATTCAATGGGCAATGGAAATCACCCATACACTGAAACATAAAGACAAGTTGGTATCTGAATTATCCGGTGGACAAAAACAACGTGTCTGGATTGCGATGGCACTTGCACAGGATACAAAGATCTTATTCTTAGATGAGCCAACAACGTATTTAGATATTCGCTATCAGCTACAGATTTTAAAATTGATCCGTACATTAAATCGTGAATATGGAATAACCATTATCATGGTTTTACACGATATCAATCAGTCCCTTTATTATAGTGATGAAATCATTGCGATGAAGGAAGGAAAAATCGTAGCCCAGGGATTACCTGAAAAAATTATTAGCAAAGAATTGGTAAAAGACATCTATGATGTAGATTTAAACATTATTGATGTGGATGGTAAACCATTCGTTGTTACTGTATAAACGTATAGAATAGTAAAGAAAAGAATGTAAACTATGTAAAAAGTTTACATTCTTTTTTACATAAATATTTCATTAATTTACAGAAAACGCTTGCAATATATAAAAACTCATGTATAATGGAGACATATTAAAAAAACATTGATCAGAAGTAGTACATGAAGGCTATTGCGTAGAGAATCTGTGGTTGGTGAAAACAGAGAATAAAGTTCATGGAACGTATCTGTGAGTTGAACTGTCGAGAGGGATTGAGGCAGTTACGTGTTATCGGCGTTAAGATAAAGTGTCGTTTGAAAAAACGGAAAAAAGGTGGTACCGCGAGAAATCGTCCTTATATAGTAAGGACGATTTTGTTTTATTATGAGGGGTGAAAATATGAATTTTGATTTTGGTGTTATACAAGAATTCTGGAAATTATTATTAAGTGGAGTACCGATTATTTTAGAGTTATCTTTATTATCTGCATTATTTGGATCCATGATTGGATTATCCACCGTCTTTTTAAGAAAACTAAACAAGGTGTTTGAAAAGATTGTCGCAGCCTATATCGATTTATTTCGAGGGACGCCAGTTTATGTACAGATTTACTTCTTCTATTTTGGACTAGCGAGTTTATTAGGCATCAACTTTTCACAAATGACTTGTGCCATCTTAGTTTTCTCACTGAATTCTGGTGCTTATATGTCTGAAATTTTCAGAGCTGGAATTGAGGGTATTGATGTAGGACAAATTGAAGCGGCAAAAGCATTAGGTGTCTCAGGAAAAAATATCGCAAAAGATATCATTATTCCACAGGCTGTTCGAAAGATTTTGCCAGCGATGATCAATGAATTTATCACTTTAACAAAAGAAACATCCATTGTTTCCGTCATTGGTCTACACGATATGATGTATCGTTACTATGCAGTTAAGAATCAAACATTCGCAGATTTTGAACCATTGTTGATGATCTTCGTAGTCTACTATGTGATGAACAAGATCCTATCAAAAATTGGTCAGGCAATTGAAAGGAAGTTAAAATATGATTAAGGTAGAAAACTTATATAAAGATTATGGTGAAAGTGTTAAAGTTTTATTTGGAATCAATTTTACTTTCGAACAAGGAAAAACATATGCAATCATAGGGAGTAGCGGTGGTGGAAAATCCACCTTCATCCGATGCTTGAATCTATTAGAAGAACCAAGTAAAGGAAATATTTATTTCCATGATCAAAAGATTAATGATCCAAAAGTCGATCTTACAAAAGTAAGACAAAAGATTGGAATGGTATTTCAAAACTTTAATTTATTTGAACACATGAAAGTATTAGACAATGTCACTTACGCTTTGAAAAAAGTAAAAAAGATGAAAGTAGAAGAAGCGGAAGACAAGGCAAAGAAATTATTAAAAGATGTTGGTTTAGAACATCGTATGGACGCTTATCCACATCAATTATCGGGTGGAGAAAAACAGCGATGTGCAATTGCTAGAGCCTTGGCAATGGAGCCAGAAGTGTTACTGTTCGATGAACCAACCAGTGCTCTTGATCCAGAGATGACAAAAGAAGTCTTAAGAGTTCTTCAAGACCTAAGTCATACAGGCTTAACGATGATTGTTGTAACACATGAGATGAACTTCGCTAAGAAAGTTGCGGATTATGTTGTCTATATGGATAAGGGAAACATTGTAGAATGTAGTGAGGCATCTGAATTCTTCGTGCAACCAAAGAGTGAACGTGCACAAGAATTTCTATCAAATATGATTTAACTAAGAAAAGAGAGGGAGATAATTATGAAAAAGTTAATCACAAGTTTATTAGCCATGTTAATGATGGTCAGTGTTGCAGGATGTGGCAACAACGAAGAAGCAAAGGAACCAGCGGAAGATAAGAAAAAAGAACTGATCGTTCAAACAAACTCTGGTTATGAACCATATGAAATGGTAGATGGAAAAACAGGGGACTTATATGGATTCGACATCGATTTGATGAACGAAGTTGCCAAAGTTGCAGGATATACAGTAAAATGGCAAGATGTTGACTTTGATGGAATCGTAAGTTCTGTTAAATTAGGGAAATGTGATGCAGGTATCGCAGGTATTACGTATACACCTAAACGTGCTGAAGAAGTAGACTTCTCCGATGTTTATTATGCTGGTGAAGATGCACAGAACTATGTTTTAACATTAAAAGATAGTGATATGAATACAACAGACGATATCAAAGGTAAAAAAATTGGTACACAGATGGGTACTATCCAAGAAGCAATCTTATTATCCTTGAAAGACGAATATAATTTAACAGTCGATCAACGTAAAGCATACTCTGATTTAGTCATTGAATTGAAAAAAGGTGTGATTGATGCAGTCGTAGTTGAAAAGAAAGTTGCTGAAAAATTAGCTGATAAAAAAGGTGATTTAAAATTCTATAAATTAGAAGCTGGTGGAGAATTATCAGGAAATGCAATCATCGTTAAAAAAGGTAGTCCATTAAAAGATGAATTCAACGAAGCAATCAAAACATTAAAAGAAAATGGTAAATTAGACGAATTAATTGAAAAATATTTTAAATAAGAAATCATAAAGAAAAGGATTGTATCAGCACATACAATCCTTTTTTTTTATGCAAAGTCAGAACGACTATATAGGACTTTGCCTATGATTCTTACAGGAAGTTCAGCTACTTCCTGCTTGGTAAAAAAGCGTGTTTCAACACTTGGGTTTGCGGCTTCTAAAACAAGCAAATCCGCTTTTTTTATGACTCGTTTTACCGTTGCTTCCTCTCCAATTAACACTACGGCAATGCTTCCAGAAGCAACATCATCGCATTGTTTTACATATACCAAATCTCCATCATGAATATGGGCACCATCCATGGAGTCTCCCGTGATGCGTAAGAAGTAATCCCCACGATAATAATCGTTTTTCGTTACGGTTTCCATACCCTCATATTCTTCTAGGGCAAAATGATCATACCCTGCTTTTGCGATACCGATGATGGGGCGTTGATAAAGACTTGAATCTTTTAATAGGGCTTCCACATCTAAACCAAGTAAGTAGGATAACTTTTCCACAACTTCCTGTTTCATAACCTTTGTATCATCATTGATCCAGCGTGCAACGGTGGAACGATTGACACCAACCTTTTTTGCGATATATTCATTTGTCACATTGACACGTTTTTTATAATCTTGTAAAACTTCACTTAATGTCATCGTATCACCTCATGTATCCATTATAAGCATAAATGGAATATTATGCAATTAAATATTACATTATTCATGTAAGAAGTAAAATAAAGTAAATTATGTTGCATATGGTATTGATAAATGCAACACACTGGCATATAATCAAGACACGGAGGTGAGGGATATGCAACGGATTTATATGTGCATTGATTTAAAGACTTTTTATGCATCTGTGGAGTGTGTGGTGCGTGGATTAGATCCTTTTAAAACCAATTTAGTAGTGGCTGATCCAACAAGAGGACAGGGTGGTTTATGCCTTGCGATTTCACCGAAGATGAAGGCACAGGGCATTCGCAATCGCTGTCGAATCTTTGAGATACCAAAGGATGTTGAGTATATTGTCGCAACGCCTAGGATGAATTTGTATATGCAGTATTCGGCGGATATTTATGCGATTTATCTAAAGTATGCCGCCAAAGAAGATGTGTATATGTATTCCATTGATGAAGCGTTTATTGATTTAACACCCTACCTTCATCTGTATCATCTGCGTCCACTAGAAATCGCGAAGCGAATTATTGCCGATGTGTTGCAGACAACGGGCATTACAGCTGCCGCTGGGTTAGGAACCAATTTGTATCTAGCTAAAATTGCCATGGATATTACCGCTAAGCATAGTAACGATCATTTGGGTTGTTTAACCGAAGAGCTCTTTAAAAAGACGCTGTGGCATCATCAGCCATTAACGGATTTTTGGCAGATTGGACCTGGAATCGCAAAGCGATTAAGACATTATGGAATTGTGGATATGTGGGGGATTGCACAATGTGATCCAAGATTGCTTTATCGTGAATTTGGGGTAAATGCAGAATATTTAATCGATCATGCCAATGGACGAGAACCAACGTTGATGGCAGATATTAAAAAATATAAATCTAAGAATACATCCATGTCGAATAGTCAAATCCTGTTTGAAGATTATGGATATGAAGATGGCTTTCTAGTATTAAAAGAGATGGTAGAACTCAATGTTTTAAATCTAGTAGGAAAACATCTTGTTACCAATCGAATTGGATTATATGTAGGCTATTCAAAAAACATCATCAAGGCAACGGGTGGAACAAGAAAATTATCCACAATAACAAATTCCTATCAGATCTTGTTAGAAGAGTTTTCCACATTGTTTCATAAAACAACCAATCCTTATTATCCCATTCGTCAAATTGCCATCAGTTTTGAGGATGTTGTGGATGAAGCATATGAAACCTATGATTTGTTTACCGATTATCAAGCCTTAGAAAAGGAAAAGAATTTACAGTTTGCCTTATTAGATATTAAGGAACGATTTGGAAAGAATGCCATTTTTAAGGGCATGAATAAATTAGAAAAAGCAACAACGATAAAACGGAATACGTTAGTAGGAGGTCACAATGCGCAATGAACATGCCCCACGGGCGAAGCTCTTTCAATCCTTTGATTCCTTAAAGGGATTTAAAGAGTATTTAAAAGTAAAAGAGAGAGTCCTTGTCCAACGGAAGGAGCTCTCGGAAGATGATTATATAGAATTAGATAAAACGATACGACAAGTGATGTGTGGCATGATGCTTCGTGTGGTATATTATGACCATGGAGAATATGTGCAAAAAGAAGGACTTGTTGCGAAATTAGATGTGAATATTAGAAGAATTATTCAGATTGTAGATGAAACCATTCCCCTGGATTCCATTATTGAAATTGAGATTTTATAAATTCTAGGGGGGAGGTTGCAAAATGTTGTATATTTCAGTATGATTGACTTGTAAATTGTACAAATAAGGAGATGTAAAAATGGATTTGAGAAAATTACAAAATGGTAGTGATATCCGTGGTGTAGCCGTTGAGGGTATCGCATCAGAACCAGTTACTTTAACAGAAAAAGAAGTTGCTTTATTTGCGAGAGGATTTTTAACATTCATTCGCAATAAAACAGGCAAAAAAGATATTCGTATTGCGATTGGACATGATTCTCGTGTAAGTGCGGATCGTTTGCGCAATGCAGCGGTAGAAGCATTAAAAGAAGATGGAGCATATGTATTAGATTGTGGATTATCTTCTACACCATCTATGTTTATGGCAACGATTTTTGAAGACTATCGCTGTGATGCATCCATCATGCTAACAGCCAGTCATCTTCCATTCAATCGTAATGGAATGAAGTTCTTTGATCGTGATGGTGGATTGAATAAAGAAGATATCAAGGCATTAATTGAATATGCAATCGCTGAAAACTTTGAAACGCTTCCTGGTGGAGAAGTAAAAAAAGCTGCTTTATTAGAAACATATAGTGCTTATTTAGTGGATTTAATTCGCAAACAAGTAAACAATCAAGAACATTATGATACACCATTAAAAGGTATGCATATTATTGTTGATGCAGGAAATGGTGCTGGTGGGTTCTATGCAACTCAAGTCTTACAACCACTTGGTGCGGATACAACAGGATCTCAGTTCTTAGAACCAGATGGAATGTTCCCAAATCATATCCCAAATCCTGAAGATAAAGATGCAATGCATAGCATCTGCGAAGCTGTAAAAGCCAATCATGCAGACTTAGGTATTATCTTTGATACCGATGTGGATCGAAGCAGTGCTGTGGATGGACAAGGACGTGAAATCAGCCGTAATGCAATCGTTGCCTTAGCTGCTGCACTTGCAAGTGAACATCATCCACATACAACCATCGTTACAGACTCTGTTACAAGTGATGAATTGCATGACTTCTTAGAAAATGTCTTAGAAGTAAAACACTTACGTTTTAAACGTGGATATAAAAATGTTATCAATGAAGCCATTCGTTTAAATAACGAAGGTATTGATGCACAACTTGCGATTGAAACAAGTGGACATGCTGCCTTAAAAGAAAATTACTTCTTAGATGATGGTGCTTATCTTGCCACAAAGATCATTATCCGTGCTGCGAAAATGCATCAAGAAGGAAGAACATTGGATGAATTAATCAAAGATTTAAAACATCCATTAGAAGAAAAAGAATTGCGTTTCCGCATCCTTTGTGAAGACTTCCAAAGCTATGGAGACAATGTCTTGAAAGCATTGAAAGAATATGGAGATGCACATGAAGAATTCCAACTTGCTCCAGACAACCATGAAGGATTGCGTTTCTCATTTGATGAAGAACATGGAAATGGATGGTGCTTATTACGTAAATCATTACACGATCCAATTCTTCCAATGAATGTAGAATCCAATACCGAAGGCGGATGTCTTGTGATCATTAAACAAATGGAAACATTCCTACGTCAATTTGATCAATTAGACTTTACAGCCATTGACAAGTTAAAATAATAGATGAAAGCCTGCAGTACGAAAGCTGCAGGTTTTTTTATTTCATAAGATAAGTTTATGCGAGGGGATAAATATGAAAAAAATTGGCTCTTCTGCACTAAGTGTGGGTAATTATCAACGTGTTTCATAAGCTAAATG
>SAMEA104404106__coassemble_1944_pt1 | contig 14217 bp, 13 predicted proteins | sample SAMEA104404106__metabat2_high_PE_075 | metagenome-assembled genome bin SAMEA104404106 (sample SAMEA104404106) | Balaenoptera acutorostrata
TACCTACTTTTTTATTTTTTTACATAGGAGCTGTTTTTAACTGTTACAGCCCCTTCTTTTTCTTTGTGGACAATCTAGAAAACAAGTGGAAACGATGCAAAGAATGTGCTATAATACACATGCTTTAAGGTCGTGCTCCCGTAGCTCAATTGGATAGAGTATCAGATTCCGATTCTGACGGTTGCAGGTTCAATTCCTGTCGGGTGCGCCAGAATATTATAAAAAAAGTCCTATAGTAGGACTTTTTTACTATTTTAAACCATATACGGCTTTAAATTTAGTTGTTAAGTAATCAATATAATAACGTGGATTAAATGGTTCACCAGTCGCTTTTTCTAAGATTTCATCGGCTGTATAACGAGCACCATAACGGTGGATGTTTTCCTTTAACCAATTGCTGATGATTTCAAAGTGGCTTGTACGTAAGGCTTCTTCTACATCGATTTGCTGTTCCATCGTATGGTAGAATTGTGCAGCATAGGCACTTCCTAATGCATAGGTAGGGAAGTAACCAAGATTACCTGCACCCCAGTGCATATCTTGTAAAATACCTTCACTATCTTTATCTGGACGTACTCCTAAATATTCTTCATATTTATCATTCCACATCTGATCTAAGTGTTCATAATCCACTTGACCATCAAAGATTTCTTTTTCTAATTCATAACGAATTAAAATGTGGATTGGATAAGTCAATTCATCGGCTTCGGTACGAATTAAAGATGGTGTAGAAATATTGATCATTTCCATGAATTGATCCAATGAAATATCGGCTAATTGTTTAGGGAAATGTGCTTGTAATTTTGGATAATTCACTTCCCACATTGCACGATTACGACCAATGTGATTTTCTAGTAAACGAGATTGTGATTCATGCATACCACAACCGATGCCATCCTTAAAGGCAGTTCCATCATAGGCTTCATTTACCTGAAGACTATATAGAGCATGTCCATATTCATGAACGGTTGATAAGATGGCTGACATCACATTATGTTCATAATAGTGTGTTGTGATACGTGCTTCATGAGCAGAGAAGAAGTCCGTAAATGGATGTTCCGTTGTACCCATGTAACATTCTTTTGGATTGACTTGTAAATAGTCTTGTAACTCCTGCATAAAGGCTTCTTGTTCATGTAAATCAAATTGTTGTAGTAATGGACTTTGATTAATGTGTTTTCCTTCTTTTACGATTCGTTTGATCAATGGAATTAATTCATCCTTGATCAATTGGAAGAAGGCATCGTATTTTTCACGACTTAAACCAATTTGATATTGATCAAGTAAGTAATCATAATCACTGCAGTCTTTATCCACATAGGTTAACATCTCTTTTTGTCCCTTGATGACATTGATTAAATGATCTTTAAAGATGCTGTAGTCATTTTGATTTTTCGCTTTTTGCCAAGCTTCTTCACTATCTGCTAATGTTTTACGGAATTTCACAAAGACTTCTTTTGGTACTTTGCGTGTATCATTGACAAGACGGAATAATAATTTTAATTCTGCCTGCAACTCAGGATCTTCCGTAATTTCTTGTAGTTTTTCAAGTTTTGCTAAAGATTCTGGATTCATCTGATAGGCAAATGCTTCCCCTGCTAGGATGGAAAACATATCGTTACGGTAAGGAATTCCATTCGCTGGAGCAATGGTAGCCATATCAAAATACATCGTACTTGCTGCCATTGCATAGGCAGCATTAATTTTTTTGTATTCTTCAAAAAATGTTCTTAATTCTTGTTCCATAAGATTACCTCTTTTCTGTGTTTATTGTACCATAATTCGATGTGTTTATCACGAATTATGATGGTATACAATCAGCAACTTCTTCTCTTTTGTGGTACACTATAGGAAGATAAAGAATGTCGACTAGGAGGTTTTTGAGATGTTTTCAGCAATTCAATCACATATCCCAACCATGGAAGGCTATGCCCATCCCTCTGCGATTGTTGTACCATTCATCAAACAGGAAGATGGTTGGTATGTCTTGTTTACCAAACGTAGCGCAACCTTAAAACATCAACCCAATGATATCTGTTTTCCGGGTGGAAGAATCGAAAAAGGGGAAAGCGCTAGGGAAGCTGCGATTCGTGAGGCACAGGAAGAATTAGGAATACAAGAAGCACAGATTCAGATAGTGGGACAAAGCGATATAGTCATTACTCCTTTTGGAGCTTGTGTTTATCCCTTTGTGGCTATTTTAGATATTGAATCTGTGGATGTGTGTGCTTATAATCCCGATGAGGTACAACGTTTAATCCTTGTACCATTGAACTACTTTTTAACACAGGAACCAGATCTTTATCAGATTGGTTTAAAACAGGAATTTCCAGATGACTTTCCCTTTGATCGTATTGAAAAAGGAAGAGATTATCCCTTCCCACCATTTAAGCATAAACAGTATTTTTATGATTACCTGGGAAATACCATTTGGGGATTAACGGCTAGAACCATGCATAATGTTGTAGGGTTAATCAAGGAAGGAAAGGACGTATGCGAATAGAGGAAGCATTGGATCGATTAGCCCAATCCAAGTTTCGTGGCAGTTTCCATTTAACCGCAAAAGATAGAGCCTATATTGAAGAAAAAGGATTGGATACCATACGTGTACATGCACAAGATTTTGTGCGGACAAGACTTGCTCCAGCCGTGATTAAAAATGATGGAAAACAAACACCCATGCGCGGACATCCGGTCTTTGTAGCCCAACATGCCTGTGCTTGTTGTTGTCGTGGTTGTTTAAATCAATGGTATCGTGTGGAAAAGGGAAAAGAATTAACACCTCTTCAACAAGAGAAGATTGTAAACTTGATGATGGCATGGATTCAAAGAGAACTACAAAAAAATGAATAACCCAAGGTTATCCATTTACATGAGTGGAGCGAATAACAGGAAGAAACTTTCAGCGATTCGCTCTTTTTTTGTACGTTGTAAGAATTCTTTGTATCCATATTCTGTGCAGTTTGTGATATCAGAAGAATAAATATCATGATAGTGATGAACAAAATCATTATCATAGAAGATGCCACAGACTTCATCATCCACCATTAAACTGCGCATATCCATATTTACGGAACCAATGCAGCACAATTCATCATCGATAATCATGGTTTTCGCATGGATATAACCATGATATTTATAAACCTTTGCACCATATTCTAGAAGTTGTCCACAATAATACGTTGTCACAGGATCTAGAAAAAAGCTCGCTTTAATACCTGGAATCATCAACTCAATGGATACACCGGCCGCAGCTGCGGTCTTTAAGGCATCAAGAATCGAAGCATCGGGAATAAAATAAGGTGTTTGAATACGAATGCTTTTTTTCGCACTTCGAATCATACTTAAATAGCCCATCTTCACGGCTTCCTTGTTGTTGTCCACACCACCGATGATAAACTGACAGAAGTTTTCATTGTGCTCATAAGCAGGAAGTTGTAGGTTTGATAGCGTAGCTAGGGTTTGATTCCAATCTTTTTTCTTGATGGCACATAACCAGTCAGATAAGAAGTAGCGCATAAGAATTTGGGAACAAGCACCAGTTAAGCGTACCTGCGTATCCCGCCATGGACGTTTTTTCTTGCCCATATCGGCATACTGTTTTCCAATGTTCATACCACCAATGTAACTGATGTGCTGATCAATGACAACGATTTTACGATGGGAACGATAGTGGGTTAAATAGGGTTTTAAACGAATGACATGTCCACCGGCATCAAGCAAGGGCTGAAACATCTTCTTTGGTGTGGAAAGATTGGCGATAAAGTCACAAAGCACATAGACCGTAACACCTTCCTTGGCTTTTTTCGTTAAGGTTGAAACCAAGGCTTCCCCCATAACATCATGATGAATCGTATAAAACTCAATGAAGATACAGTCTTTAGCCTGCTTTAAATCAGCGAACAATTGTTCATAATGATGTTTGCCATCGGTATAAACCGCAATGTCATCGTAACAGGTTAAAGGACTTTGATTGTAGGTTTTATTAAACAGAATGACCTGCTCGTCTTCATCCGACAGCAGGTCGAAAGAAACGTCAAGATTTGGAATCCGAGATTCTTGTTGAAGTTTATTGAGGCGTTTCTTTCGTAGGTAGGATGTTAATTTTATTGTGATGGTATTTCCGAAGATAAAGTAGAGAATCGTTCCAAAGTAGGGCAGACAAATCATAATAAATACCCACAACATGGCTTCGGTAGGTCGTTTTCGTTCAACGAAAATCACCGTGATAATAGATAAGATATAAATGAGAAATAAAAGAAGTTTAATCATGATGCTCACCTGCTGTATGAAGCATATGATGATATAGGATGATGTAGCGTACAAAGGTATAAATCATAGAAAGCATCATGATGGTGATGATCGTATTTACAAGTGTTAAAGGCATGGTAGGGAATAAGAAGAGTACGAATAATCCACTAAATAATAGGGCTGTACAAACTTTGCCAAAGAACATGGCACCATCTAGCATCCATCCTTTTTTCATCGTATAAATACCCATGATGGCCATATAACCTTCTTTGATGATCATAAGGGCAAGTAAGATGCGCATCAAAGGATAGCGAAAGGCAAGGCATAGGGCAAGGGCTGCATGGGTTAATTTATCGGCAACGGGATCTAAAATCTTACCTAGATCGGTAACCATATTAAACTTTCTTGCGATCATACCATCAAATAAATCGGTAAAGCTAGAAAAGAGGACAATCCCACAAGCAAGATAATAATCTGCACTCTTTGTCGCATGCATATAGATGTAACAAAAAACGGGAATTAACAGGATGCGAACATAACAGATGATGTTTGGGATGGTCCATAAATCTTTTTTTTGGAAGTGTTTCATTCAAATACCTTCTTTCAATGTAGTAAGTAATTAAACGCTTAATTTGTTTGAATGTCAATGTATTTTCGGGGTTTCTATAATTTCACACAAATATGCGAAAATAAAAACATAAGAATTCTAGTGCGAATCCTTATGTTGTAAATCGGATAAATATTGTTTGGCATCTTTTAGAAAGCTTGCCACGATGATGACCATGACTATGCCGATTGGAAAGGCTGCCACAATGCTGACAGTTTGTAGATTGTTCATCGAACTTTGGGCAAAGATCAGGGCAATCGGCAATAGGATTAGACCGATGCACCATAACAGCTGTATCAGCTTATGGGGTTGTTTTCCATCTTCTAAAACATGATAGCTGTAACAAGATGCACTCAAGGCGATGGAATCAAAGGATGTCGCATAGAAGGCAATCATCGTTACTAAGACTAAAACAAAGATTAGAGGTGCACAAGGCAGGGTATCAATGATTTGTACAATCAAGGTATAGGTATCCTGATGCACTTGAAAATCTTGTAACAGATGGGTGATTCCTGCACTTTCAAGTCCCATGGAATAGTTGCCAAGGATGACAAAGCTTAAAATGGTAGAGCCAACACCGAAGATATAACCACCCAGGATGGTTTGACGAATGGTTCTTCCCTTTGAAATCTGACCGATGAAAAAGGGAGCGGCTACACACCAAACCATCCAATAGGCCCAATAGTAAATGGTCCAGTTCTGTGGAAAGAAACTCGTTCGTTGTGGATCGGTATAGGTCGCAAGTTCAATAAAGTTTTGCATCATGCGCCCAAAATTGGATAAGCCAGCTTCCACAATATAGCGTGTTTGCCCACCAAAGAATAAAACAAAGGCTAAAAGGGAGAAGAACATATAAATACAGGCTTTCGCTAATAGACGGATGCCCTTTAGACCATGAAGAAGACTATACGTATAAATGATGCAGGTGATGATTAAAATAATGATGGTAATCACACTGCGGTTGATGTGCATATGGAAGATGGTTTCAAGAATGGATGCCATTAAGGGAGTTGCGATGGTAAAGGTTGTGGCGGTACCAGCCAATAGGGCAAAGACGGCTAATAAATCGATGAGGCGTCCCCAGATACCATCGGTTTTCTTACCAAGCAATGGACGACAGGCTTCCGAGTATTTTTGGCGTGTCTGTTTGCGAACATGAAGCATGAATCCAAAGGCTACCGCTAGGACTAAATAAAAGCCCCAAGGGATAAAGGACCAGTGAAACAATGGATAGACACCAGCCCAATCTTGTATGCCACCCATTTCTATAATATGTGGATCATTGGCATATAGAAACCATTCCGAAAAGGAATAAAACAAGATATCTGCGGCAAGTCCACAGGTAAACATCATTGATCCCCAAGCGAAGAAGGAATACTTCGGTTTCTCATCTGGTTTCCCTAATACGATGGTTCCATACTTTGAACAGGCAATGTATATGGATAAAAGAAAGATACCGAGTCCAATGATTAAATAATAGGAACCAAAGGTATCCCCTAGAAAGAAGCGAATCTTACTTAAAATCGCATTGGATGCATCGGGAGCAAGCATAAATACGATGCACAATAGGACAATGAGGGTAAAGGGAAGGATGGTAATCATCCAGTCGATATGTTTTCCTTCTGTTTGAAAAAACTTACGCATGGATGTTCTCACTTTTTTGGTACGATGGATCAATGGCGACAAGTTCAGAGAAATTATCGATTTCCACAACGCTATCGGCCTTCATAGGCGTAATTGTTAATTGGTAGTCCTGTGGATATTGAAACAAGGCCACATTATCCCAATAGAGTTGCGTATGCTTCTTCTCGATGAATTCAATTTCTAAATGTTTCTTTAAACGTTGTCCATCTTCCTTTGTCCAACGGGAAATACTATATAATTGCCATCCAAAATCGGCACCATGATCACTACATGCACAAACAAAGTTGTTTTCATCTAAAGTTAAGACCCATTCATTGGTTGGGGTATCGGTATAGGTGCAGTTATAGCCAGAATATTCAAATTCTTTATGAAGAATGCTTGCATCATAAATCAATTGATCGGCATCTAAAATGATGGCATCCTCAATATGCTCTCTTGCGACATAAAGACTTGAGATATTGTTACAAGTGTTGTAGTATGGATTTTCAATCAAATGTAGGTTCTCATAGGTTTCTTCTAGACTATAGAATTGTTCTTTTAAATAACCGATGACGACATAGATTTCATGAATATCATTTTTATGAAGTGCTAAAATAACAGAATCAATCATGCGGATTCCGTTGACCTTGACCAATGGTTTTGGCGTTGTAAGGGTAACAGGATGCATTCTTGAACCTGTTCCAGCTGCCATGATGATGGCACGTTTTACTGTATGCATGTTTTCTCCTCCTTGTTGATACGAGATGTGGCATAGGTATAAAATTCCTTTGCGTAGCGATATTGTTTAATGGAGTACTCTCCAAATTCCACACCAAGCTGGCGTTTGTATTCACACCAATTGCTCCAAAGAAGTCCACAAGCAGCAATGTAACAATAAATCTTTGTGCGTGTTTCTTCTAAACATTGATTATCAAAGTAAAGATCTAACAAGGCATCAATGTGTTCTTTATCATATAAAGCATAAATGCTAAACATGGCTAAATCCACATGTGGATCTTGCATACCTGCATATTCCCAGTCAATAAGACGAATGTCTTGTTGACCGTCTTCTGTTTTAACGAATAAAAAGTTATCCGCAACGGCATCGATATGTGTTAAACACCAATCTTTCGGTTGGGAATCAATATATGCTTGTAAAGAAAATACACGATCCTTTGTTTTTTGATAGTCACGATAAATGCTTGGTTTTCCTTCCCATAAAGATTCATAAAATAATATTTGATCAAAGATTGAGAAGGTATGTTCGACTGTTAGATGCAATTGATGAAAGTCTTTTAAACGTTTCATGCATGCTTTGACATCGTCCATTTGATATGGATCTAAAACGCGAGCATGTTGGAAGTAACGGGTAATCTTATAGCCATTCTCTGGATTGATATACATTAAATCATCACAGATATGATAGGGTTCGATGGTTTGATAGACCATTGCTTCTTGTTTACGATTGATTAATTGATCGGTACCAACACCTGGAATTCTCATAATATATTGTTTTTGTTGGCAGGTGAATAAGAAAGAACGATTGGTCATTCCTTTTTTTAGTACGGTGATATCTTCAATTTGATCTTCTCTTGTTGCTAGTGCCTGACAGATAATGTTGATTGCATCGGATTTTAAATGGTTTGAATCCGAGTCTAAGTCACGCAATTGTTCGTAGGTGTTAATTTCTACGACATCATTTGCGGAAACAACATTTGCTTTAACTATCATATGTTTCTTTTCATATAGAGCTGTTTCCCAAAATAAGCCATCGCATTTTGGATTGTTTGAAAATGCCAAAATGCGCTCTTTAACAAGAGCTGCATCATCTTCTAATAAATAACTAATCCCAAGCATTTCGTTTCCACCGCTATGATCAGCAACCGTTACGAGTTCGTTTTTTCGATTAACACGAACCGTGCTCTCGTTATCAACGACATCGCTTACCATGTACCAAGAATACAATTCATATGTATGGAAAGGATTGTTGTCACACCAAAGATCACATGGGATGATGTAACTGTTTGATAAATAAGGAAGTGCAAGCTTTAAGGAATAGAGATTGTTTTTTGTTGCATATTGTTCATTGATAATGAAGTGAACATGGTATTCATCAATCAAATATTCTAAGGATTCCTTCATAAATCCCACTACGATGTGGATTTCTGTAATACCTACTTCATGTAATTGTTTAATCATACGTTCGATGAGTGGTTCTCCATTGACTTCTAATAGCGCTTTTGGTGTTTCAAGATTAATGGGAACCATGCGCATACCGAATCCAGCTGCAAGAATAATCGCATTCTTTGGTGCTTTTTGATCCAATTCTGTAAAGGCCTTGATGGACGGTTTCATCGATGGAGTTAAATAACCATCTTTTAATAATGATTTTAATGAACGATTGACAATGCCTAAGGAATGCCCGCTAAGTTGTGCAAGTGTGCGTTGATTCACATAGGGATGTGATACAATCGTTTGTAAGACATCACATTCTTGTATGTTCATAATATTCACCTCGTTTATTTTCGTGAACAGGTGTATCATAGTATGATTGTTTCTGTTTGTCAATGATGAAAAAAAACAATGTGTTTTCCACATTGCTTATAATAGATAGTCGATAAGGTCCAGCCTTTTGCTGTAGTGTTGTTGCGGATAGCTTTGTATATAAAACATATACGATTCTGCTTTGCTTAAATAGGCATCTTCTTTTGCATCTGCTGCATCCATCTTTGTCTTCCAGTTTGGTAACTTAATAAAAGCACTCATTTGAAAAAAATCACTTTTTTTACGATAATAACGTGCATATGATTGCAGCTGTTTTATTTTAGTTAGAACTTTATAGAAGGTATCATCTGCAGCAAAGATGGTGGCGATAAACCAATCGGATGGCGTTTCTTTTTTATTTTCTACTTTGATACACAAGCCGACAAGTGTTGCATCCGCATTTTCTAAACATAGTATTTTATGCTTTAGTGTTTGTTTAAACGTTCCAGAAAGAATGAAACAACGTGTTTCTTTTCCGGTTTGAAGAGTAAGCTTTGTACAAGCTAATTTTCTATTTTGTTTCATAGTCATATCCCCCATATGTAGTTTCATTATATCATGTTTAACTATGAATAGTTAAATGGAAAATATAGGGAATAAAAAAAGAACCACTGCTTGTGCAGTGATTCTAGTTTCTTCTTATAAAACTAAAGATGGTGCGCTGTATACGCGGCTAGCCATTTCTTGGTCTAATAAGTATAAGCTACGTGGGTCGCTTCCGTATAGTTCGAATTTTTTAACCATATCTTCCGCATTTTTTTCTTCTTCACCTTGTTCTTTTACGAACCAGTCTAAGAATTGCATTGTACGATAATCTTTTACTTCTTGAGCAGCATCATAAATGTTGTTGATTGTGCTTGTGATGTAACGTTCGTGTTCTAATGCAAATCCTAATGGATCTTTCAATGAAGTACATTCTTTGTCAGGACGATTGATTTGTTCTAATGAAATGTGTTCACCATTGTTTTGCATGTATTCTAACATTAACATTGCGTGATCTCTTTCTTCTTTTGTTTGGATCATGTACCAGTTTGCGAAACCGTCTAACCCTTCTTCTTGATAATAAACAGAGAAATCTAAATATAAGTATGCAGAATACAATTCATTGTTAATCTGTTCATTTAATAATCTTGATACTTTAGCATCTAACATAATAATAGCCTCCCTTTTTCCTGCCTATATAATAAACCTTTTCTTAAAATTATGAAAGACATTTTCTTGTTTTTTTAGATAAAATAAGCAAAATGTAGTAAAAAATAGACAGTTTTTATAAAAAATAGAAAACCCTTTCAAAAACTGTCGATATACGTTAAAATAATACTGCTTATAAACAGATTCATATCGGATAGAAAAGGGGAATTGTATGCTTACACCAAAACAAATCGCATCTGCTTTTGTAGATGTGGGATACAAAAAGGCAACCATGCCAATCACAAGGATGTTTGTCTTAGGGATCTTTGCGGGAATCTTTATCGCTTTAGCAGGTGCTGGTTCGGCCATAGCTTCAGCGATGGTGGAAAATCCATCTGTTGCACGCTTTTTAAATTCATTGGTTTTCCCAGCAGGCTTAGTTATGGTCTTGCTTGCGGGAAGTGAGTTATTTACAGGAAATAGCTTGATGATCATTGCGGTCTTAAAAAAGAAAATCACCATTGCTCAAATGTTGAAAAACTGGTCGATTGTATATGTGGGAAATTTACTTGGTTCTTTATTTGTGGTCTTGTTGTTTGTCTATGGACATATTCCGGATCTATTTTCACAACAACTTGCTCAGGTGATGGTACAAACAGCCCAAGCGAAAGTACAACTTAGTTTTGTCGATGCTTTGCTTCGAGGAATCTTATGTAATGTACTTGTTTGTATTGCTGTCTGGGTTGCCATGGCTGCTACAAGTGCGCATGGAAAAATTGTTGCTTTATATTTGCCAATTGTTGTCTTTGTATTATGTGGCTTTGAGCACTGTGTAGCGAATATGTTCTGTATTCCTGCAGGTTATATGGCAGCTATGGAATATGGGATTTCATCTTCCATCGATGCTTATGGATTTTTTATTACCAATCTAGTGCCTGTTACCATTGGAAATATTCTTGGTGGTTGCTTGATTGGAATTGGATATTGGTATTGTTACTTAAAAGAAGAAGCTTAGTAGTAAGCTTCTTCTTTTTGTTCATTCTTTTTCATATACACAGATTTTATTAGAGATATCATAGATGCGTTTGCTTTTTGCTAGCAGTTTATAGATTGGTGAGACTTCTTTCATTCCCTCAACTAAACTAACATCTTTTAAATGCTCAAGATTAGGGAACACATTGGATAACTCTTCACCATGAGTCATCCCCCATTTAAATTTCGCATTGCTTTGTTGAATGGATTTTTCTTTCACATGAGCAACCATGAGTGGAGACATCACTTCAGCTACGATGATCATTTTTGGGAAATGTTGATCTAAGATGCGGAATAGCGTATGTACTTCTTCTTCATTGAAATACATTAATAAACCTTCAATAACAATCACATACAATTCATTTGGCTCTACTTGTTTTACCCATTCTTCATCAAGACATGACATCACAATCGAATGCATTTTCTTATTGTCAGAAAGAAATTGATGACGAATATCCATGGTTTCTTTTAAATCAAGGTTGTACCAGTGATCATAAAGATTCTGATAACGTACACAACGTGTATCCAAACCACATCCAATATTGATTACCGTAGTGTGTGGATGACATACTAAAAATGCCTTTATTAAACGATCAAATAAGATGGTCCGGGCAACGACTCCTGTGCGCATGATCCAATCTCTTCTTGCTGCTGAGAAATTGTAATCTAGCTGTTCTACAATTTCTTCTGCTTTTTTATCCTTAAACTTCGGTTTGCTTTTTTGTGATTCTCTAGCACGTGCATAAACGGTTTGTAGCATGGTTGCTGGTACACCTTCAATCTTAATTTTATTCATTACTGATTCCCCCTTTATAAGATTGACTTATGAATTGCGTAATAATATTCTGCTAATTGTTCTGGACTTTCTTTCATACCATGTTGAATCCACCACTGAATTAAACTAATAAAACTTGCGGATAGCTGACTTTTGATAAAGTCCGCAGGGATGGGTAGACCATCAATTTCTGTCATGGCTGTTGGCAGCTTATGAAACGACTGGATACAAGCTTTAAAATAATATAGAAATTGATCGCAGTTTTGTTCAATCAACAATCGTGTAATCGCTTGTTGATCTTCTTTTAGGTGATAGAGTAGGTGGGTTATAATGGTTTTTGTGTCGGAATTGGAAAAAGAAAAGTGATGATTGGTCTTTACATCCACATTCAAATAGAACACATGTTTCATAAGATTGTTGCAGATTTCATCAAGAAGTGCATCCTTGGTATCAAAGTGATCGTAAAAAGTTGTACGACCAATATTGGCATAGTCGATGATTTCTTTTACTGTGATCTTCTCGTAACTTTTCTCTTTTAACAGTTCTTCGAAAGCAGTTAAAATTGCCTTCCTTGTTTTTTGTTGTCGTCTGTCCATACAATTCTCCGTACATTTAATGAAATATGTTCGATAACGAACATCCTGTTTGAAATGGTCTTGTACAAAGCATAGACCACGCCTATACTTAAGATGTATCAATTATCTATTTATTATCATTATTGTAGAATATAGAAATTTGGAATGCAAGGAGGTAAGTGTATGTTTCAAAAATTATGTGATCTATGTGCGGGTGTCAAGATGACCGTTGTCTCAGGAATTTTCTTGTTGATCAGTTTGATTTTCATGATCACAAAAACAGAGTGTCAACTAGATCCTGCCTGGGTAACCGTTATTTTATCGGGTTATCCACTTCTATATCTAGCGATTACACGCTTGGTGTATCAGCGTTGGATTTCCTCTTGTTTATTGATTTCAATTGCGATGGTTGCATCCCTTGCATTGAATGAAATTTTTGCGGCTGGAGAAGTTGCCTTTATCATGGCTATAGGTGCCATCTTAGAAGATATGACGGTTGCTCGTGCAAAGAAGGGTTTAACAAAACTGATTGAATTAACACCGACCGAAGCACGTCTATTATATAAGGATGGAAATGAAACAAAGGAAAGAATGGTCTCTGTACAGGATTTACAGGTTGGAAGTCACATTCGCATCTTTCCTGGAGAACGCATTCCAGCCGATGGTGTGCTGATCGCCGGTGAATCAAGTGTGGATCAATCCATCATGACGGGAGAATCTTTACCAGTGGATAAAACGGTTGGAGAAGAAGTCTTCTGTGGAACGATGAATTGTTTTGGAACCATGGATTTAGAAGTAAAAACGGTAAGTGAAGATTCTAGTTTACAAAAGATGATCCGCATGGTACAGGATGCCGAAAATAAAAAAGCCCCAATGCAAAGAATTGCGGATAAATGGTCTGTTTGGTTGGTACCAATTGCCTTAGGTATTGCGATTGCTGCCTATTTTATCAACTATGCTTTAGGATATGAACAGATGGTTGCCTTAAATCGTGGTGTTACGGTATTGGTTGTTTTCTGTCCATGTGCCCTAGCCCTTGCCACACCAACATCCATTATGGCTGCCATTGGTCAAGCAACCAAACATGGTGTTATCATCAAATCTGGGGAAGCATTAGAAGCGATGGGGAAGGTAGATACGATTGCCTTTGATAAGACAGGTACCTTAACGTATGGAGAATTGGTTGTTTCCGATGTTGTCCCATTTATTGCCGAAGTATCCAAAGAGAAAGTCTTAAGACTTGCGGCTTCCATTGAGGCAAGAAGTGAACATCCATTAGGAAAAGCCATCACCGCTTATAGTAGAAAACAGGGAATTGTTTTAGATGACGTTTCAAGATTTACCATGAAAGCTGGACGTGGGGTTCATGGTGTAATTGAACATCAGAATTATTATTGTGGAAATGAACAGTATTTACTAGAACATGATTTGGTTTTGGATCATTTGAAAAAACAAGTTTTAAACAAGTATCAAAAAGATGGAAAAGCGATTATCATCGTTGCGGATGATGAAGCATGTTTAGGAATGATTGCGTTAAGTGATCGCATTCGTGAAGAATCCGTTGAAATTGTAAAAGCATTACACGATGTCAATATGCGTACGATTTTATTAACTGGAGATCATAAAGAAGCTGCTCACTATTTTGCAGGTAAGATGCATCTTGATCAAGTGTATGCGAA